>Ga0180007_10000412_pt1 | contig 74039 bp, 76 predicted proteins | sample MM_PC_MetaG_FD_121122 | JGI IMG/M metagenome (GOLD analysis project Ga0180007, IMG submission 121122) | Groundwater microbial communities from the Aspo Hard Rock Laboratory (HRL) deep subsurface site, Sweden - MM_PC_MetaG | ecosystem: Environmental > Aquatic > Deep subsurface > Groundwater... | reverse complement strand
GACGGGAGTTACGGTTCATGATCCCCCGGGGCTTTTGCTACTCCGAAGTTACATCGGAGTAGAAAGAGAAATGAGATCACAGAAAAAGGACGCTGCCGGCGCCGTCAGGCGACCGGAAAGAACAGCAGGAAGATATAAGCTGAGTGATGAGGTCAGATGTATACCGGAGATTGGTTATTGGGCGGGGTTTTTAGCCGATTTTCTTCATCAGATCTTCGCTGATATCAAAATTACTGAAAACATTGGTCACATCCTCATCCTCCTCAAGCGCTTCTATGAATTCCAGTACTTTTTGGGCGCCTTCTTCATCTTCTATTTTGACCGCTTCTTTCGGGATCAGCTGAGCTTCTGCCTCCTCTGATTCAAAACCAGCGGTTTTTAATTTTTCGTTCACTTCAGTCACTTTATTGGAGGCGGTGAAGATCTCGGTCAGATTTCCCTCCGTTTTGATGTCGTCTGCGCCTGCGTCAATGGCAGCCAGCTCCAGTTCTTCCTGATCCACTCCCTCATTATTAATAGTGATTAATCCCTTTCGTTCAAACATCCATGCGACTGAGCCGGACGCACCTAAGTTTCCTCCCTTTTTATTAAAGATGGTACGTACGTTTGTGTAGGTACGGTTTTTGTTGTCGGTCAAGCATTCCACGATTATCGCGATGCCGCCAGGGCCATACCCTTCATAAGTCAATTCACTGATTTCCGCTTCGTCTTTAAGTTCGCCAGTACCGCGCTTGATAGCCCGGTCGATGTTATTATTGGGTACATTTGCCCTTTTAGCATTATCAATAGCCAGGCGAAGACCGGGATTCATATCCGGATCACCTCCTTGGCGTGCTGCGATGGTGATCATGTTCGCGTGCTGAGTAAAAATCTTCCCGCGCTTAGCGTCGGTCGCCGCCTTTTTATGTTTAATAGAATGCCATTTACTGTGCCCACTCATATTTTTAACAATTAACAATTAACAATTAACATTTGACTCTTTTAACTGGTCACATGTCAAATGTTTAGGCTTTGTATTTATTCACAAACGGGATCAAAGCCATTTCGCGCGAGCGCTTGATGGCATTTGAGAGGACTTTTTGATGACGCAGACACACTCCTGAGTAATAGCGTGGTTTAATCCGCTGAAAACCATCGATAAAGTATTTAAGGGTCCGGATATCTTTATAGTCGATGTGTTTCATCTGGTTGGTGCAGAAGGCGCATCGGCGCTTACCTAGTGGGTGTTTCTGCTTGGTGGAAAAAATAACAGACATGATTTAGTTAAGAGTTAGGAGTTAAGAGTTAGGAGCTACAGGTTGAAGTCTTCACCGCCGATGATGGCGTCCAATTTTTTGTCGAGTTCCGATTCATCGATTTCTTTTTCTTCCTTTTTGGGTTCTGCCTTTTTGTCTTTAGCCGTCTTTTCTTTCTTTTTCGGCTCCTCGGTGGGCATTGCTTCTTTTACTTCTTCCGCTTTCTTTTTTGGGGCGATGATTGTGGAATTGTGCTTGATGCTGATATTTTCATTCCTAGAAGGGTATCTCTTAGTCTTTTCTTTCCGTTCACTCTCTTCTATGGGTTTGTCCAGATCGTATTTAGTATAAGTGTGGCCTGCCGGCAATTTCAGAATCATAGAGCGCACTACTTCCTTTTCAATGCGGAGATGCTCTTTAAATTCTTTCAAAAAGACATTCGGAAGTTCCAGGTTATAGACCATGTAAATGCCTTCATTGTATTTCTTGAGACGGTAAGTCAGTTTGCGCCGACCCCAAAAATCCTCTTCGGTCACACGACCGCCGGCTTTTTCAATCATTTCTACCAGTTCTTTTAACTTTTTCTTCACTTCGGATTCACGAAGATCCGGGTTTAGAATGAGCATAAGCTCGTAGAGGCTGCTATTTCCAGCCTCGACCTTTTCAGAGGTCGTTGTCTTGACTTTGACCATGATGATAATCTTTATGGACTAAACGTCTCCCCGTTAAAACAGGGAGCAAAGATGGTTGACTCTGTACTCTTAGTACCTGAGCGTAGTCATTTTAAGGGTTTTTTGGCTAAATGCAAGGTTTTTTTAGATTATAGATTACAGATTAAAGATTTCAGTTTAGTATATGAGTATGAAAAAGATTTCCAAAAAAGAAAAGGTCCGTCAGATTATCCGTTTGCTGGATAAGCTTTATCCAAAAACGCCGATCCCGCTCAAACACAAAGATCCGTTCACTTTGCTCGTGGCAGTGCTTCTTTCTGGGCAATCTACCGATCAATCAGTTAATAAGGTCACTCCTGCCTTATTCCGTCTGGCCGGCACGCCCGAAAATATGGCTAAGCTTTCTGTATCCAAAATCCGTGAAATCATCAAGCCGGTCGGTTTGTCGCCTGCCAAATCCAAAAATATCAAAGCGCTTTCACAAATTCTTGTTAAAAAGCATGGTGGCCGGGTTCCATCGACCTTTGTAGAACTGGAGGCTTTGCCGGGCGTGGGCCATAAAACCGCGTCGGTGGTGATGAGCCAGGCTTTCGGAGAATTTGCCTTTCCCGTGGATACCCATATCCATCGCCTGGCGCATCGATGGGGGCTGAGCAATGGTAAAAACGTTACGCAGACCGAAAAAGATCTGAAACGCCTGTTTCCCGAGAAACTTTGGAACAAATTACACCTTCAAATGATTTTTTTTGGCAGGGAGTACTGTCCGGCGCGAGGGCATGATGCGAAAAAATGTCCGATCTGCAGTATTTTTTAGTGCGAGTGTGAGTCTTAAGTCTCAAGTGTTAGTGAAATGGTTCTTGAGACTCGGACTATTTTCTAGTATCTTTACTTAGCTATGAGCTTTTTAAGTGAATTAAACGATCGGCAGAGGGAGGCGGCGGAGACCTTAACAGGTCCGCTTTTGATTGTTGCGGGAGCGGGGAGCGGAAAGACCCGGGCGCTGACTTACCGAATTGCGAATCTGATCGCCGAAGGGGTGGCAAAACCCTGGCAGATTCTGGCGGTCACTTTTACCAATAAGGCGGCGGACGAGATGAAGGGCAGAATTGAGACGTTACTCCGGAAAAGTTTTGGGAATTTTGATGTGAACAATCGCCCTATGCTCGGCACGTTTCATTCCATCTGCGTACGGATTCTGCGCCGGAATTTTGAACGGTTCGGCCGGGATAAGTCGTTTGTGATTTACGATACCGTCGATCAGGAAAGCATTATGAAACGGATCATTAAAGAGCGTCAGCTTGATGATGACCGTGTTAAGCCGCGTCTGGTACTTTCGATTATTTCTAATGCTAAAAACCGTCTGCAGTCTGCGGGTCAGTTTAAGGGGATGTCCGTCCGATCATTCGATAAGCTGGTGGCTGATTTATATGAGGAATATGAAAAGCGGCTGAAGGCTAATAATGCGCTGGATTTTGATGATCTGCTTCTCTATGCCGTCAGGCTTTTTAAAGAACATCCCGATGTGCTCGACACCTATCAGGAACGGTGGCGGTTTATTAATGTGGATGAGTATCAGGATACGAACCACGCTCAGTATGTTCTTATTAAGTTATTAGCGGATAAATACCGGAATGTGTGTGTGATCGGCGACAGTGATCAGAGTATTTACGGATTCCGCGGGGCGGATATTCAGAATATTCTGGATTTTGAAAAGGATTATCCGGAAGCGAAACTTATCAAACTGGAACAGAATTACCGCTCTACCCAGATCATTCTCGATGCGGCAGACGCGGTAATCGAAAAGAATAAACAGCGGAAGTCCAAAAAGATGTGGACGGAGAAGAAGGGCGGAGACCTTATCGAGGTGTGGCATGTTGAAAATGAGTATGAGGAGGCGGAGAAAGTGGCGCAGGAAATCGAAAACTTAAAAACCGACGGGATTTCTCTGAAAGATATTGTGGTTTTGTACCGCACCAATGCCCAGTCGCGTATTATGGAAGAAATCCTGCTCCGTTACGGCCTGCCGTACAAAGTGATCGGCGGGGTGAAGTTTTATGCCCGCAAAGAAGTGAAAGATATTCTGGCTTATCTCCGCCTTATCCTGAATGTGAATGATACCGAGGCGCTCCTTCGGGTCATCAATGTCCCGTCCCGTAAGATCGGCCAGACCACCCTCAACAAACTTCAGGTATTCGCAGTGACCCGTTCACTTACACTGGCGGAGGTGATGAAACATGTGGAGATGATCGAGGACCTGAATGACGGCACGAAAAAACGTTTGGCGGATTTTTGGACATTGGTCTTAAGCTGGCAGAAGCTCAGTGAGAAAGAGGTGGTGAGTGACCTCATCCGCATCATCATCAAAGACATCGGTTACAAAGCCTATCTGCTGGATGGCACTGAAGAAGGGGAGATGCGGCATGAAAATATTCTGGAACTTATCTCGGTGGCCTCTAAATACGATGGTCTTGAGCCGCTGATCTCACTAGCCTCCTTTTTAGAAGAGGTCGCCTTGGTGGCGGACACTGATCAGATCGATCGGAATGAAGCCGCCATGACGATGATGACCCTCCATTCTGTTAAAGGGCTGGAATATCCTTATGTTTTTATTCTGGGGTGTGAGGAAAATATCTTCCCGCATAGCCGTTCCGCGTTTGACCCCAAAGAGCTGGAAGAGGAGCGCCGTCTGATGTATGTGGGGGTGACCCGCGCCATGGAAAAGCTCCATCTTCTGGCGGCTAAACAGCGTATGCTTTTCGGAGACTATCAGCGGAATCAACTTTCCCGTTTTATTCACGACATTCCGGAAGAACTGGTGAACCGTGTGGGGGTTGAAACCAATTTTATTGAACCGGCTAAACCCTCTGATTTTGGGGAGACCATCAAGCCTAAAGTCCGATTGACGGCTGAGCAGAAGTTTAAAGATGGAGATAAGATCAAACACGCCACGTTCGGTGAGGGGATTGTGGTGGAACGGCGGGGGGATCTGGTGACGGTGGCGTTTAAAAATCCGCTTTACAGCATTAAAATGTTTGCGGCGAATATAGCGCCACTGGAAAAAGTGAAATAGATTGACCCTTCAAAGTCTTCAGGGTCAACATGAATGCAATTGAATGTTGACAAATTTAAAAAAATCTTATACAATTAAATACCGTTTTGGTCTTTAACACATTTTTAGCGTTCCCTTAAATGGGTGACGCTGAACAAGAATTAGGGAGGAACAAATGAAAAAGTTTCTTTTGCTCACGAGCCTGCTTTTCCCTTCACTCGTCTTTGCTGACACCACTCAGCCTGATGCAGGAATTATGAAGCCTGGCATCGTGGAGGATCGGTCATATTGGAATTTTTCCGTAGGCCACCTCTATCAGCCCCTGCCTCATGGTGAGGCTCACATGGCCAAGCTCAGTGTAGGACGCCTGTATGTGGATGAGTCTCTCATCCATGCCTTCCAGCTCGAACTCGGCCTCGGCGATAGCCAGACCGTCTCGTTCAACTATGGTTTTGGCGTGGGCCCCCGCGAGGGCTGGTTCCATGTCGGCCTACTGGTCGGCTTGGGCTATGCTCATTTCTACGAGGATGGCCACATCCATGGCCTCTGCTACCGGGTTGCGCCTTTCGCGGACTTCATGCTGCTCCGGTTGCTGGGTTCCAGCTGGCGCTTCTACGTGTCGGTCGGAACAGCTGGCATTGCCGTCAGCAATGGCGACTACTCGGGTACCAGGAGTATGGGGGGAGTCTCCTGGGAAATCGGCGCCGCCTTTTCTTGGGATTAGTCCCACATTCTCCTCCTTGTATCAAAACGGAAGCCCCGCATGTGCGTAAGCACTGCGGGGTCTTTCTTATGCTTTCAATTTGTATTAGGATAAAAACGTATGTCTCATTTAGATCAGCTTAAATCACTGCTTCAATCACACAATCTTTGGGCTAAAAAAGGCCTGGGGCAGAATTTTCTGGTGGATGAGAAAGTTTTGGATTTGATTGTCGAGGCGGCTGACCTCAAACCATCCGACAATGTCGTGGAGGTGGGGCCGGGAACGGGATTTTTAACGGAGCGGTTGGTTAAAAAAGCCAAGCATGTTACCGCCATTGAACTGGATAAGGAGATGGTCAGAATTTTGAAGGAGAGATTTAATGATGTGAAGAATCTGGAGGTGATTCAATCCGATATATTAAAAATGTCCGATGTCCGATTTCCGATGTCCGATTACAAGGTAGTTGCTAATATTCCGTATTACATCACTTCACCGCTCCTTAAACATTTCCTTCAATCTAATCATCGGCCATCGATTATGGTGGTGTTGGTGCAAAAGGAGGTGGCGGAAAAGATCTGTGGGCTCACGGGCAAGAGCCTGATCACGATTGAGACCCAGTTATTCGGTCAGCCGGAAATCGTTGGTTATGTGCCGTCTAACTCCTTTTATCCTGCGCCAAAGGTGGATTCGGCGATTTTGAAGATCGATGTTTATGACAAACCGCTTATCCCAGAGGAGGAGTTAAAGGATTTTTTCCGTATTGTGAAGTTTGGATTCTCTCAAAAACGCAAAAAACTCGCCAACTCCCTTGGTGCTGGTCTTCACATAAAGCCAGCAGAAGTACGTGATATTTTAGTTAAGTCTGATATTGACCCCGATATTCGTGCGCAGGATTTAACAATAAAGGATTGGGGAAAACTTGGGAAAATGCTGAGCGGAACGAAATGAAGTCGAAAGGATTGACAAAATTAGGAAAATAGGTATAATTACCTCCTCTAACGTCCTTCCCGGCATGTTCTATGGGAAGGATTTTTTATACCATCACCGCCCTTGTCGGCTTTCTGTCGGGCGTGGCTCTGTATCTGGTTATTCAGCCAGGCTGGGGGGTGCTTTTGGGGGTGGGGCTGGCCTGTACGGTGGGGTTGCTGTTGAGACGCAAAATTTTGCGTCTTTACACAGCTCTGTTCATACTGATCCTTTCAGTTTGTTTCGGGCTTTTCCGGGCCAGCCTTACGGAGCATCGGGTGACGCCTGACCAGATCGATTTTTATAATGAACAGAAGATCGAATTTGAGGGGGTGATTGTGGCAGCAGACATCAGGAGAGATAAGGCTAAATATACTGTTTCAACTGATGAATTGAAAATTGAAAACTTAAAATTGAAAATTGACGGAAATGTACTCATTTCCGTGGATAAATACCCCCAGTATCATTACGGCGACCGGTTGAAGGTGTATGGTGAGCTTCAGGCACCAGGTACGTTTGATGGCTTTGATTACGGCGCGTATTTAAGCCGGTACGGTATTTATTCCGTTATGTACCGGCCGTGGGTGGAGGTGCTGGAAACAGGGCAGGGACATTTTTTCCGGCGCGGGATGTCGGCTTTGCAGAACCTCTTTATGGAACGGATCAATAAGATTTTTCCTGAACCTCATGCCAGCTTTGAGGCGGGGTTGCTGGTGGGTGCCAGAAAGGGGATTCCTGAGGATCTAATGGAAAAATTTAATATCACCGGTCTTACTCATATCATCGCTATCAGCGGGTACAATATTACGATTATCATCATCTTTGTCATGGCGGCTTTAAAAGGCCTTCCCAGGCGAATCGGCTTTGTGGCGGCGGTCATTGTTATCATCCTTTTTACGCTGTTTGTAGGGGCCAGTCCGGCCGTTGTACGAGCCAGTATTATGGGCATTTTAGGGCTTTTGGCACTCAATTATGGTCGCCAGAACAATATTCACCTTACTGTCTTATTTTCCGCCTGTTTTATGGTGTTCTGGAATCCCAGAATCTTGTGGTGCGATGTGGGATTTCAGCTGTCGTTTGCCGCGGTTCTAGGTCTTATTTATGCTGCACCACTATTGGATAGATTCGGTAAATATCTTCCGGAAACCATGGGGGTTCGTGAGGCTATCCAGATGACACTATCCGCTCAGGTAATGGCGCTTCCCATCATCATCTACAACTTCGAGCGTCTGTCACTCATCGCTCCGTTGGCCAATTTACTGGTGATTTTCGCTATTCCCCCAGCCATGCTGTTTGGTTTTTTAGCGGTTTTAGCTTCTTTTTTATTTGAGGGGGTTGGCTTGGTTTTTGGTTACATTACTTGGGGAATCTTAAGCTATATCATCAAAGTCATTGAGCTGATGGCGGCGGTGCCGTACGCGAGTGTGGATATTCCGGGGATGCGGTTCTGGATGATGGCGGGGTATTATATTCTGCTGATTTTGGTTTTATCTTTTTTTCACAAAAGGGCGGCTTCCGGGTAGAAAGGGTTTGAATTGCCAAAACATTACTATTGTGATATTAATAACTCTTAAATTAATGGAAAGCTTATGCGCTCTTTTGAAAAAAACAGCTCTCCGGTTGAACTGGTCGAGAAGTGGGGGATGCTATTCCGGTTTTCCCTGAGGCCGATCCTCATCATCCGGAATGGCAGGAGACACCCATTATCCCCCTTGATTTATCACCGGAGGGTTATGGAGAGCTGTATGTGAAAAACGAAGCGGACCGCACTTCTAATCCTACCGGCACCATCAAAGACCGTGCCGCTTGGGAACTTGCCACGCTTTATCGTGATTTTGCCCGGGCGCTTTATTTTAAATTAAGGCTGGGCAGACTGACCAAAGAGGAGCTGAAAAACATCCCTGTTCCGCGTCTTTCGTTTATGACCAGCGGGAATGAGGGCAGGGCGGTGGCGGAACGGTTCAAATTGCATGACCTCCCGCCGCCGAAGCTGATTGTCAGCCAGGATATTCTTCCCGCTTATCTGGAAAGCCTTAAAGTCTTACGCGCCGATCTTTATGCGGTGGATCTGGACGAAGCGCTGGATTCTGATGCTATTCGCTGTGTTTCTAATAATGAGGGGGGGATCGATATTACTTCTGTCCGGTCCTTGCAGCCCCAGGCCATTTTCTATGACTGGCATGTTCATGAATCATTTAATTTTTCACCTGATAAGATTTTTGTGCCTTACGGCTCCGGACGGTTAGCGGAGAATTATCTGTACTGGCAAATGCGCACCATGCGCAATGAGGGCAATAACACCCGTGATCCCCGGTTAAAAGCTCATGTCGGACACGTGGTGTCAATGGATATTTTAGCGGCGGAACCATCGTCTCCTACCAGTGTGGCTGATAAGTTAACAGCCCCTTTTAAGCCCTTTTTACTCTTTAAGGACAGCGATATAAACGCACTGACTCTTATGAATTTTACGGGTCGTGGGACGAGTAAAAATCCAGTGTCTGAATCGTCTATTGACGAGGCTTTTGCCCTATTAAAAAGCCGCGGGATTCGTGCGGAACCTTCCGGAGCCGCGTCATTAGCGTTGTATTTAACCCATTTCAGGCTTGGACTGATCGGAAGAAAGGAAAAGATACTGGTTGTGAATACGGGTGAGGGCTTATTTGACCCACATCAAATGGTACGGGAATTCGTTGAAGAAACCCTTTCAGAATCCGGAGAAAAATAGATCTACTCCTCAACCATCACCGCTTTGTACTTCTCCAGCATTCGTCTTAGCGATTTTTCTAAGGGGGGCATGTGAACGCCTAGTTTTTCACGCTTATCCGTATTCATCACACAATTGGCGCGACGCTGACAAAGTGTGTCCTGCTCCCTTTTCCCCATAATCTTAATCTCAAATTTCGGGTCGACGATCTCTTTATACATTTCCATGATGGATTTATGATCCATGGCACCGATGTTGGTCATGTTGAAGATGCCGGTTTCTTTTCGCTTCATCAGTTCAATGGCGGCGGGAATGAAATCTTCAATAATCGTGCAGGAATTCTGGATATTAATCATTTTCGGATACTTCAGCAGTTTATTGATCAGGTTTTTTGGGTGCGGTTTGCCGGTAATGGGGATGCGCACTCTCAACTGAAGCACGTTTTTAAATTCTTTCAGGGCTTTTTCGGAATACACGCGGGATCGGCTGTAAAGTGAGCCGAAATAATTAGGTTCGTCGTCTTCGGTGTAGCCTCCTTTTTTACCACCGTCATACACACAACCGCTGGCCATCTGCACCATGTAGGTGCCGAATTCTTCAGCAACGGTCGCGATATTAATACTGCCGCCCACATTCACGCTCATCGTTTCGCCGGGGTGATCTTCGCACCAGTCCACATTCGGGTAACCGGTAATCCCGGTCGCGTTGATGATGACATCGGGTTTGGTTTCGTACACGGCTTTTTCCACTTCTGTATGGTTGCGGATCTCGATGCGGGGCGTGAAGACTTTAAAGCCTTCTTTCATGAGGGTACATTTAAAATGAGACCCGATAAAGCCGGTGGCGCCAAGGAGTAAAACCTTTTTCATATTTTTTATTAATCAATACTATATTAAGATAGAATCGATTCTAAAAAAGTAAAGTAAAATCCTTATGAAAAAGGTTTTATATGCACTGACTCTTGTGGTTATCCTGCTTGGCGGTTTTTATTTATATCGTACGCTTGGCAGTCAAAAGCTGGCCATCACTTCTGCTGAGAAAGAGGCGGTGCAGATGAAATTAAGTCAGGCTGTTCAGAAAAAACAGGCTTTGGTGGGTACCAGCACTCTTCGGATCAGAACAAAAGAGAATGCTGGCTCTTTTTTAACAGCCACGAACGGAAGGACTTTGTACGTGTTTAAAAATGATGGCCCTGATCAGAGCAATAACCTCTGGTTTGTCGCCCAGCCCTAACCCCTTTTATTATGCACCACAAACATGTATTCCAATTCATGAAGCACATGGCGGTCAATCTGATACTGGCCGGCATTCTTTCGATTCTTGTCGGCATTCTGATTTTTGTTTATCCGACATTTTTGGCTATTCTGGTCAGCGCGCTTCTGATCGTCATCGGTCTGCTTTGTTTAAAACTGGCTTTTAAAATCAACAAGTATTCCAAGGTCGATATCGATATTTAAAGAGACCCCCCAACCTGACCGGCGTGGTCTGATCGGGGGGTTGGTACGCACAGGAGAGGAAGTCATTGGGCTTCTGTTGGGGTTGGGACCCCGTTAACGGAACCCTGAGGGATACACCCGAACCTCCTTTCGGATCCATAGTTGATGCCCTCTTGGGGCTTGCTTGGGACGATTTACGTACATTGTCTATTTTAGTATATTTTATTAAATTTGTCAAGTATTAATTATACTTAAAAAACCGTGGGTGTTCTGAAGTTATTCTTGGGTAGATCAAAACTTTGTCGGATGACCATATTTGATAAGATTCTCCTTTTTTATTTTTGTCCATCCTTTGATCTGTTTTTCTCTTTTTATTGCCTCATTCCTAGCATTGAACTCTTCGAAATAAACAATCTTAATTGGTCGTCTTGTACGAGTGTGTTCAGCTCCTTCACCTTTATTATGCTTTCTCTTGCCAGAATATTATTGCAGTGACCAGCGTATAAAGACTGATCTGCACATCGTGCAAGATATGCAAAATATTTTTTCATAAACTATTGGTTCGGTTGGATACAAAATATAATCAATTTAATTCTGCCCTTCGACTGCACTGTGCTCTGCTCCGTTACGCTCAGGGCATTCGATTCTTTTCTCTAACATGGCCCGCCATGAGTGAAGCGGAGTAGTGAAAGCTACGAAGCGGAATCGAATGGTGGGTGTTCTGGGGCTCGAACCCAGGACCAATAGCTTAAAAGGCTACTGCTCTACCAACTGAGCTAAACACCCACGTTTTTAAAAAGCCCCGTTATATTAAATTCCTCACCCTTAAAAGTCAAACGCTTTTACTCTTCCTGACCGAAGAAGCTGGAAATGACGAAGGCGACGGCTGGTAATGAGAACCAGGCGTTGTAGTTATTGATCATCAGGCGCACGAGTTGGGATTGGCGGTAGATATCTAAAACAGCCTCATTCATAATCACACTGCTTTCCTGTACCAGCGAGGCGCCGGACGCGTAGATGAGAATGGTGCTGGTGATGAGTCCTGCGCTTAACACCCCGTAAGCCAGCGAAAGTATGACCCGCATCATCAGGGAAGTGCTGTGCCCCATATTGATATGGAACCGCCCCCGGGTCGTTATCAGAATAATACAGAGGATAAAAATGATGATTTTTGTGAGGATCAGGGCATTGGCGTCTGAGGCAAGATCAACGGTCCGGATCGCCGGTTCCGTTCCCAGGAAATAACGTTCAATAATATTTCCCACGCCGTCTGCCGCCAGAATGGCGATGTAGGTGCTAATAATAATTTTTATACTCTGATCACGCCCAATAATAAATGTATAGGCAATAATGACGGTGAAGAAAACAATGATGAGGAGGTCCCAGCTCAGATTAATCTCCATTTTTCGTTTTTATTTTTTATCCACGTTGATTATACGCTGAACATTTTTTTTATGCAAACATTATTTTGGGGATTTGTGGGAGCGGTGGGAGTTGTGCGAACTGTGGGATTTAAATCGGTATTACTCCCACAACTCCCACAAATCACGCATATCTCACAACTCCCAAATTAAAAATAAAAACGCCATTTTTTATCCAAACCTTCGCGGATGCCGATACGGGGAGAAGTTTTGATTTTTGGAGGCACAAACCCGTCGTCATAAACGCCGTCTTTTGACTTTCCGCATAGATCCATTTCGTTATGGCTTTTTTTAGTCATATTCAGAGCGATGCATAGTTTACCCGGTCCGTTGGCCAGATGGTCTTTTCGTCCGCGTCGTTTTTCCATCTGCTCAGCCCCTTCTAGCGGTTGGATGCCTCTAATCAGCACAGCAGCCGGAAAGCCCGTTTTTTCTGTCACAATATTGGCGCAGTGGTGCATGCCATAGGTAAAATACACGTACAAATGTCCTGCCGGTCCGAACATGGCTTTATTCCTTTCTGTCTTTCCGCGGCAGGCGTGACAGGCAGGGTCGTTTTGGCCGATATAGGCTTCCACTTCATTGATCCGTCCGCTTGTTTTTCCGATCACTAAAATCTTACCCAGTAGTTCCTGAGCAACTTGTAAGGTGGGGCGGTTAAAAAAGGAGCGGGGGAGTTTGTTCATAGATCTATTATACCCAAAAAAACTTGCGTCAAACTATCAAAACAGGTAATTTTATGTTCGCTAAGCGTGTCATCGTAGCCCTGCCTGCCGGCAGGCAGGGCAGTTGGTTCGGGTAGACTCGGACTCCGATCTTGCATCGGAGTTAGAGCACAGGATTACACAGCATAGAAGAAATGTGTCATGTCACCGTAGCTCAGTTGGTTAGAGCGCAGGACTCATAAGCCTGAGGTCGTCAGTTCAATTCTGACCGGTGACACCATTTCAGTCACTTCACAATTACTCAAACCTCAGTGCATCAATAGGTTTTAATTTGCTGGCTTTGTAGGAAGGAAGCAGGCCGAAGAAAATCCCAACCCCCGCCGAAAATCCGAATGCCATAAGTATAGAGCCTGTGGTTATTATGGGCTGTAGCTCTGTTGCTGAAGCGATAATACGCTTCACGCCAAAGCTCAACAGTATTCCAAGTATTCCACCGAGCAAGCTTAGGATTACGGATTCAATCAGGAATTGAATAAGAATGTCGTTGCGGTGAGCGCCGATCGCTTTGCGGATTCCGATTTCACGGGTTCTTTCCATAACGGAAACCAGCATAATATTCATTACTCCAATACCACCCACTAGTAAGGATATTGCAGCAATTCCGCCAAGCAGGATTGTGAAAATTGCTGTTACATCGTTTATGGTATCCAGTAATTCTGTCTGATTAAGTACAGAAAAATCCGCACTTGCAGCATCATTTATGTTATGTTCGGCAAGAAGGATTTTTTCGATATTGGCTTTAATCGCATCCATTTCATCAGCCTCGTTAGCAAATACAGCAATCTGACTGACGGTTTTTTGTCCAAAAACGCGAAGCTGGGCTGTAGAAAAAGGAATAAAGCTTTCGCCACTTTCACCTTTTATAAGCCCGACTACACGAAAGATGCTGTTTTCTATACGAATATCCTCTCCAATAGGATTAATACCACCAAAAAGGTCTTCCCATGCCGTCTCATCTATAACAATGTTTTTATTTCGCTTAAGATCATCCTCATCATTTAAAAAATTTCCCGCAATCAATTCCTTATCTTTCAGATTAAAATATTCCGGCTGTACGCCAATCAGCCTTATACGGGTATTGTTATTTTTATAAATTCCTTGTTTGTTCCCGGATAACTCGGGGGAAATTCCACGTACTCCATCCATACCTTCCAGTGCCTGGAAATCTGAGTTTTTAAGGGTGCCACTGCCCCCGCCACGAAATACAGTTCTTATATCCGAACCTCCACCCGGAGAAACGAAGAGTACATTGGTCCCCATTTGCTGAAGACGGCTGGTAATCCCCTGTTGGGCGCCTGTTCCTATAGCCACCATAACTACCACGGAAGAAACGCCTATAATAATGCCAAGCATTGTAAGGCCTGAGCGCAATTTGTTAGACCAGATACTGGCGAACGAATTGATGATGTTTTCAAAAATGTCCATGTTTAATTCTGAATTATTCCATCAACAATGTGGATAAGTCTGCTTGCGTGTTCTGCGATATTCGATTCATGGGTAATTAAAATAATAGCTTTGCCGTCGTCGTTCAGTTTCTTAAAAATCCTCATTACATCTTCTCCGGTTTGAGTATCTAAGGCTCCGGTAGGTTCATCGGCTAAAATCATACTGGGGTTAGTAACAATAGCGCGTGCTATAGAGACACGCTGCTGCTGACCGCCGGAAAGCTCATTTGGTTTGCTTGCTATTCGGTCACCTAATCCAACAGCACTTAGTGCTTCGTGTGCCCTTCGCCTCCTTTCTGCCTGAGACACCCCCTGATACATAAGAGGGACCATTACCTGCTTTAATGCGCTCATACGGGGTAATAGATTGTACTGCTGAAAAACAAAGCCAATTTTACGACTGCGTACTTTTGTCAGTTCGGTTTCGTTGAACTTTTCTACAGCTCCACCCTCAAAGCAATATTGACCACTGGTGGGAGTATCCAGCATTCCGATTATATTCATCAGTGTGGATTTACCGGAACCTGAAGGGCCCATAATAGCGGAAAATTCACCGCTTTTAATGGTGAGGCATACTTTTTTAAGCACATCTATTTTTTGTTCTCCCATCTGATAAGTTTTGGTGATTTCTTTAAGCTCTACCAGATTCATATTTATAAATTATTGGATACTATGAATCATTGTCCCTGCGCCAGAAGGAAGACTACCCCCCTGCCTGCCACCAAAAGGATTACTAGTACCGTTTTGCTGAACAGGACTGACACCTAAAGAAAGTACTTCTTCAAGCACAATATCGCCATCATTCAGACCGCTTTTTAATTCGGTATTTTTTCCGTCTGTTTCACCGGTTTCAATTCTCACAATTTTTGGATTACCATCAGAATCTCTGATTAAAACTCCCTTTTGGCCACCTTGGTTACGAATCGCGCTATTAGGCAAAAGCAGTACATCACTCACCTCATTAATAATCACTTCTACTTCAGCTGTCATACCGGAATATATTTTTTCTTCCCCCCTGTTTAGGGTAATGCTTACCGAATAAGAAATTACTCCGGAGCTATCAACAGGGGTTTGATTTACTTCATCTATGGTGCCTGTAAATGTCTTTTCAGGAAGCGAGTCAAATACGATGTTAGCGGCTTGCCCCTCTTCTACTCTTACAATATCAATCTGATCAAGGAGGATTGTAATACCAAGAAGATTGGGATTTTCGATGTAAACAAACTTATCGTCGTCTGAAAGAATATTGTCTCCCGATTTATAGTCTATCTGTCTTACAATTCCATCAAACGGAGCAATAATTTCATACTTACTGGCATCATCTTTAACTCTTTCTAAAGCCAATTCTTTTATAGTTACATCGTTTCTGGCCTTCGCAATATCATTTTTATCCGCGCCATCCAGTATATCGGCAAGATCTTCCTGCTGAATCGCCAGATTACTTTTAAGGTTGATTAAATCATTGTCAGCGCTTACCAGCTTAAGGCGGGCACTTTCCCTTTTTGAGTCGATAGTCTTTTTTAAATTATCGAGAGTATTTTTAGATTTCTTTAGATTTATTTCAGCTGAACTGAATGCGGTTTCTTTCTGCAGATAACCTTCCTCATTTCTCAGCAAAGCAGTCTCAGAAGCTTCTAAATTAATTAAGCTGTTTCTGGTGTTTCGAATACTTTCTAATTCACTTTTGGCGGATTTCAAATATCCCATTGCAGCGCTTTTTTTGCTATCGATCTGACTTTGGGTAAAATTTTCTGAAGCAACCGTATTTTCAAGCGTGCTGTGGTAATTGGTAAATGCGATAACTGCTTTATCAAGAAAATCCAGTGTAGTATTTAAAAGCTCAATTAATTCCGCTTTGGTAAAAGAAACCTTATTGCTTAAAGCATTATAATCCTGATTTAAAATATCAAAAGAATCAAAAAGATCCTTTATTTGATTAACAGCAGTATTCGCAGAGATATGATCTTTAGCGCCAATGTAATATTCAAAAGTATCATTCAGATTTTTTCTCTCATCACTTACCCCTAACACATAATCTATCTCAATCAAAACATCCTGCATGTCGATCAGAATTGAATGAATGTCATTTAGTGCGGATGTTAGGGTTGAGTTGTAGTTTATAATTGCACTTATGTCGTCGTCTTCCTTGAAAACGCCGGCATTTTCAAGATTCTTCTTTGCTATATCCATGGATTTTTCCTTTTCATCTACATCTTTTATTGCCAGTTCCAGTTCGTTATCCAGATTCTTAAGTTCAACATCATAATCATTTTTAGAGATCGGCAAATTACTTTCCGCGATACTGATTTTGACTTGGGTATCATTTACATTGTTTTTGGCCCGCATAATTTCAGCCACAGTATTACCCTCAAGCAGATTGTTCAGACTGATTTGGGAATTTTGTAAATTTATCTCCGCCTGCTTTATGTCACTTCCCAACTGGCTTTTATCTAATTCGGCGATTACTTCGTCTTTCTTCACTTCATCTCCGTCAGAAAAAAACACACTGGTTACCTTTCCGGTAAGGTTAAAACGCAATCTTTGCTCATCTACTAATTCCGCCTTTCCGGAAGACTTGATGCTTTCAGAAAGATTGCCGATTTTAACAACATGCTCCGTATATGTCGGCGCTTCATCTGGTCTGGAAAAAAAATACTGACCAACCACTACAAATAGCACAACAGATAAAAGTCCAACGACTAGACTTTTCCAGTATATTTTTTTTAAAAAATTGATTATAGCTGAGAAAATGGCATTCATTGATTGGCTTTAAGAAATTGTGCTGGAATTTTTGGTTTTTTTCGTTGGGCTGTCTCAACCTTTTGTGTTTCGTCAGGCTCATTTTCATCTTCAACTATTTTAGGTAAATCTCTATTCTGTCCTCTGTCACGAAAATTTTGTTGAATTACCTCACGTTCTGCATTGGACGGCAATTGCGAATCAAGCTTTTCTTTTGCAAATATGCTTGGAATAAATACGAAAATTACAATTCCGATTCCAACGCCCAGTAAATAAGACTTCCAGTCTATTTTCTTAATATATTTAATCATGGCCGGTTACTTTAACAGCTTTTTTGCAATAGCGCCAGTACATGTAATACGAAAAAAACAGACATTTTCTTTCACTTTTGTATTGATATCAATAAATAATACTCCTACCCCCGGAACATAAGCATTTTAGGCATGAGATCATCCCATCGGTGACACCATTTTAGAATAAGTTAAAAAAGTTTTAGGAAAAATGTGGAAAATACTATACCAAAAGAAAGACTTGCCCCAATAATCGTTGACCATTTTTTGTATTGATAGGGAAAGACTTTCTCTATCCACTTTTCAAGGTCCCATGACGCTTTTATTGCTGATAGCCTGATAATAGCTTCGATCATGAAGCCATAGACTATAAATGAGGTAAATACAGATTTTGCCTCCAAAATACTGTTATGCACAATATGGAAACCTTCAATTACATGATGCGGATTTAAAATGGAAAAAAATAAAACAACAAAAAATGCTCCACTAAAAAAGTATATATATAGTATATAAATGGTAGAAGCGATTAGGTGGATGGCTTTCATAGGCTAGTATTTAATTTATAAGTATCTGAGTATACTTTTTAAATCTAAAGAGACCAAATACAAACAAAAAATAAGTAGAGGAATGTGTGACACTATAGCTATTTTAGATCTCAGACCTGCCTGCAGCAGGCAAGGTTTCTAATTTGAGATTTTTTTAAATTCACAAAATACGATATATTTATCTACCAGCGTTATAATGCATTAGGAACAGATAATACTTTAATTTCCAGATTACCTAAATAATGACAGATTCAAAAAAAATTATAGACCCACTTAGTGTCGTAAGCTTACTTTTAGAAACGAGTGCTCTCGGCAAACCTCTTGGAAGAGCCACTGGTTTTGTAGTAAAAAAAGAAGGGCGCCCCTATCTCATTACCAATTGGCATGTCGTGACGGGTCGAAATTCTGAGACCCTCCAACCACTTTCACCAACTGCAGCGTTACCTGATCAGATTACAATTGCTTTCCATGAAAAAGATAAGCTTGGCTCTTGGATTCTAACGCGACAAAGTTTAGCTAATAAGAGCGGAAAGCCAATTTGGATAGAGCACGAAAGGAAATATGAGATTGATGTTGTCGCTATCCCGTTAGAGCCTTTGGGGCTAAGCGATAAAATGGTATTTTATGACCTCGATCTCACACTTAGTGAAACAGATATGATTCCCCAGTGTGCCATGCCAGTATCAATAATCGGCTTTCCTTTAGGATTAACAACTGCTGGAGTTTTACCTATCTGGAAAACGGGGCATATTGCCAGTGATCATGATCTTGATCACGATAGTCGCCCTTCTTTTTTAATTGATGCAACAACGCGTGAAGGTATGTCAGGTGCACCAGTTCTATTAAGGCTAACTGGTGGCTATAAACAGAAAAATGGAAATTCGATAATATCCTCTGGGCTAAGAACTCGTTTCCTCGGCATATATTCAGGCAGAATACATGATGACTCCGAAATTGGTAGAGTGTGGAGACCCCAAGTCATAACTGAAATAATAGATCGGGCAAATATCACCTAACAGCGCATAAATAGCATTAAGCATTTTAGGTCTAAGGTCATCCCACCGGTGACACCATTCCAGATAGTTCAACTCATCGACTCCTCCATTTCTTCGTATTTAAGATTAATAGAATCTTCAATCTCTTTTAGCTTAATGCCTTGTTCTTTGATGGCTTTAGTATCTTTATTTAAGCAGGCTTCTTGCAAGAATTGAGCAGTCTTATCTTTCTCTTTTTCCAGCTTCTCGATTTCTTTCTCTAACTTATCAAGCTGTTTTCTTAGAAGGTGCTGCTTCTTTCGATTTTCTTTTACTTCCAGGTATTGCCTCTTTTGATCTGAATCCGGCCTAGAGGCTTTGAAAGCTTGTTCGTCCTCTTCTGCCCAGCCTCCTTTAGCTAAAAACTTATCGTAACCATAATCAAGTACACGGATTTCATCATTATCAAAAAGGACAAGTTTTGTGGCTAATCTGGAAAGCATGGCTTCATTATGGGTGACAAAAATGACCGTACCCTGATATTTTTCAATCGCCTCAGAAAGCGCTTCAACGGACTCCATATCCAGATGATTACTGGGCTCATCGAGCATAAGAAGCTGAGAGGGAAAAAGAAGTGTTTTACCTAAGCACACTCTGCTTTTTTCTCCGCCGGAGATAGTACTGATGTGCTTTTTTACATCGTCTCCGTGAAAGAGCAAAGCGCCGCATAGATTGCGCACCTCTTGTTCGGAAGTATTCGGTATAGCGATGAGCTCTTCAAGAATCGTCTTTTCCGGAGTGAGCTCCTGAATCGAATCCACTCCAAAGTAGCCGACAGCTAAACTGGGCGGCATGCGGACTTTACCGCTATCCGGACTCAGATTTTGATGAAGTAATTTTAAAAGAGTGGATTTCCCTTTTCCATTACGTCCGATAATAGCGATGCGGTCACCCGGAAAAGTAGTGAGGGAAAAGTTTTGGATCAAAGGCAGATCAGGTTCGTAACCAAAGCTGACATCGGTAGCCTGCACTATAGAATCACTTTTACAGGGAATGGATCTAAAATGAAATTTAATCGTGGCAATGTTATCGAGTTTTTCTTTTACTCCCTGTTTGGCTAAGGATTTTATGCGCGATTGCACAAGTCCTGCACTTCTGGCGCCCGCTCTGAATTTGCGAATAAATTCATCCTCCTTCTCTCGCTTCTTTTCCTGGTTCCTACGAGTTTTATCATAGATTTCCTCATCCTTTTTTATGTGCTGTATAAGCTTCAAGGGCCCTCCTCTCATTTTGCGCATATCCCCACGATGAATAGCGATAGTATGAGAAACCACTAAATCCATAAAATGCCGATCATGCGTTACCAGAACAAAAGCCCCCTTCCAGGCCTTAAGAAAGCGCTCAAGCCAACGGAGAGAAAGAATATCTAAATAGTTAGTGGGCTCGTCTAACAAAAGAAGATCTGAATCCGAAACCAGCACTTCAGCTAAACGTATTCGAATTTGAAAACCACTGGAAAATTCAGAAGGATGCCGGCCGAAGTCATCAATATTAAATCCCAGTCCCATCAAGATGGATTTAGCCCTCCAGTCCTCATTAACCGACTCTTTAGACAGGGCAGAACTTACCTGAGCCAGAACGGTCTTCTCTGAGAATTTCAGATGTTGTTCTAAAGATTTTACCCGATATCCATTCGGCATTTTAACCTCTCCCTCGTTAGGGCTTTCTTCTCCTAAAAGGATCTTCAGAAAGGTCGTTTTTCCCGTTCCGTTTCTGCCAATGAGCCCTATTTTTTCCTTAGAGCCAATATTCAGATCTACATCTTTAAAGAGGATTTGATTGCCGTAAAATTTGGTAAGTCCGGAGATCGTTAGCATATTATTCTAATTCAGCTGAGAACATAGTCCTTATGAGATTATATCATTGCGCTTCTTCGTATATACTGCAAACATTATACAAAGCCAGGAAAAATCTGAAGCCAAAAACAAACGGAAAATAAGCAGAAAAATCCATTCATCATCGCCTTTGTCTGTTTTTAGGCTGACTATTAAAAATCATTTTGCCAGCGGGCATAAATTCCGGTTGATAAAAGACGGCCGGCTGATTTTTCACGGATGGCTAATTCACCGGATTCGATAGCTCCATTTTTAAAATGGTCGGCAAGTACGTTTTCAAGCATTATGGATGAAGAGGAGATTGCGTAGGCGTTGACTAGCATAAATAAAGGGGTACGGCTGAGAATCCGTATACATTCCTCCATCAGAATGGGAAAAGTATAGTTAAAGATCCAGGTTTCACCTTTTGGACCGCGGCCGTAGGCAGGCGGGTCCAGAATGATGGCATCATAATTATTTTTACGCCGTATTTCACGGCGGACGAATTTCAGGCAGTCATCCTCAATCCATCGTATCGGATGATCCTGCAGTTTTGATAACCGCTGATTTTCGCGGGCCCAGCCGATTGAGGGGTAAGAGGCATCGACATGGGTAACGCTGGCTCCGGCAGCAGCTGCAGCCAGGGTGGCACCGCCGGTATAGCCAAATAGGTTTAACACTCTGACAGGCGCTTTGGTTTTTTTAATAAGGCTTTGCATCCATTCCCAATGCAGGGACTGTTCCGGAAAAATGCCAGTATGTTTAAAAGGGGAGAGTCGGGCCTGAAAGGTAAGATTTTTGTAGTGTATCATCCATTGTTTTGGCATTTTTGGCGCCGTATGCCATCCTGATTTGTCAGAATCAGTTTTTTCATAAATAGCGTCTGCATTTTCCCAATGCTTTTCGCTGAGCGAAGGCTTCCAGACGATTTGCGGGTCCGGACGGGATAATACAAAAGAGCCGAATCGCTCAAGGCGCTTGTTATCTCCAGAATCCAGGAGCTCATAGTCATCCCAGCTGTCCAAGGTTAAAATATTCATGCACACATTGTTGCGTGCCGGGCCTGTTTGGTCAATTCGATTTCAATATTGTGAGGACTTATAAGTCCGCCGTGGCGGATCGTCGATTCAATCCCGATCGGTGACACCAAAAAATCTTGTATATATTTTTTAATTTCTTTATTTCAACCAAAGGAAAGCGGTTCTTGGACCAATGGGATCTATATCAAAAGAAATTTCCAAATTGCCTTTTACTGCAACGGCTTTTAGTAAAATTTCTTCCTCTTCAAATCTCTCAATCTCCCAGCCTGATTTTTTCAATCCAGACAAATATTCCTCTATTCCTCCCTCTTCTATTTCAATCAGCTGAAGCATCACTCCATCACCGGTATTAAAATCACCCATTACGATTTCGATTTTGCCTTCTGTAAATTTCATATATTCAGAAGGTATACTTTCTGGCCATGAAATACCGTCTCCGCCTTCTTCAACATCAAAATCAATATCGATATGGGCTTCATCACCCCCAATTATTCTCTCAACCCACTCCTCTCCAGCACTTTCTGAAAAATCATCTAAAACAGGTTTGTTATTGTCATCTTCCCCACAGGCTGTTAAAAGCAAAATTGATAAAATAATACTTGTGAATAAAGTTATTTTTTTCATTTTCTTAACAAGTTAATAAAATTATGAGATTATTATTGTTGATTTTATCATTTTTTTAAGTTTTTTAAAAATTCAAAAATGAAAAAAAATATCCCTTTCATTTTCTCCTTTTTATTTATATTCCTGAAATTTCTGTTGCCGGCTTATGCCGAATTTCAGGACGTTCCCGATATCTATCTTTATAAAAATGCTATTAATTATGCTTATGAAAGCGGAATTGTAAGCGGTTACCCTGATGGGAATTATCTGCCGGATAATTCCATTAATCGCGCTGAATTTACCAAAATTGTAATTAATTCCCAATTCAGTGAAAATGAAATCAATAACTGCAAAACAAGTAAAACTTTTTCCGACATAAATAGAAATGAATGGTATTATCCTTATATTTGCGTTGCAGTGAATAAAGGGATAATTGACGGATATCCCGACGGCAGCTTTAAACCGGGCAATAAAATCAATTTCGTGGAAGCTTCAAAAATCATCATAAATGCTTTTGGCTATAAGGTTTCTTCTTCTGGAATCTGGTATAAGCCTTTTGTTGAGGCAATGGAAAATATATCCGCGATTCCAGAAACCGTTTATTCATTTGAAAGGAGTATTACACGCGGAGAAATGACAGAAATGGTTTATAGGATAAAAGAAAAAATTAAAAATAAGCCATCAACCAATTTCTATTCAGAAGATAATGATACGGTAGGCACAACAACTTTTGTTAAACAATATCGGATGAGAGACAGGGCTTACGCCCATGATGTATTTCAGACATCTGATGGAGGTTATGTTTTTGTGGGCGAAACGCTTAGCGGCTTTGAGACAGATGCTTTTATAAGTAAAGTTTTGGGTAATGGGCAATGCGAATGGACAAAGCTTTTCCAGACTTTAAATACCGTAACGATTATTCCGGAGTTTGTGAAGACGGGCGAGGAAATAGCGACATCTGTTGTGGAATTGAAGGACGGAGATTATTTAATGTCCGGCTACATACATGGTTTTATTGATGACGATTATATTTCTGCAATGGAAAACTGGGGTGATTTTTTCTTTGCTAAATTTGATAAAAATGGAAATCATATTTGGACAAAAATTTTCGGGGATTATGCCGCGGACCAGCCTTATGAACTTTACGCAACTTCGGATGGAGGATTTTTAATTTCCGGATTTGTTACCAAAATGGGTTTTGGTGAAGACGCGATAAACCTTCCGGGATATTTTGTATTTGTTAAGTTTGATAGCGATGGGAATGTTCAGTGGAATAAGGAAACAAGGCCAAATGGAAATTATTTTGAGAGTAAAATTGATTTTAAACCCGATCCTTCCGGCGGATATATTATGGTTACCGAAGTTCCTTTGCCTGAAACGGATGATTTGTTTGAAGCATCTTTGTCTTCAAGCATGCCCACTGTAGTGAAAATGGATAAGGAACTTAATGTTGAATGGGCAAAAACAATTGAGGCTATTCCTATGGAGTACCGTATAGCTGTTGAATCGGAAGACGAATTGGGTTATAAATGGGACTACATGAAGATGAGAATGCCGGCGGGTGACTTTCGGGCTGTGGAAATGACTTCGGATGGTGGCTACCTTGCAATTGGTACGCTTTCGCCGATTACAACAGGTGAAATGGATACCGATGTTAATTATGAGTTTATACATTCTCCGACTTTAGCAGGGGTGAAATTTGATAAAAATGGTAATTTTGAGTGGGCGAAAACTATAAAAACCGAGCATTTATCCAATTCGCGTGTTGATATATCTGTAACTAAAATTAAAGATGATGATTTTATGATCGTAAGAAATGTGATGGGTGAAAGCACTCAGTATGGTAGCAAGTATAATACTATGACAAGAAAGACCGAAGAATTATATAATATTTGTGGAGACTGTTCGCCATCAGATATAGAAAATGATCCGGAGCTCAAATCGGTCTATGACGCTTATATCGACTCCCGAGAAAATTGGATGGATACAGCTAGAAATCATCTTGAACTTATTAAAGTCGATGATGATTTTAATGTGAAATGGGTAAAAAAGATCGGCGATGACAGGGCAACTTATTTTGGAGAAATATATCCAACTTCGGATTACGGGGTTGTAATATCGGGACAATATCATACTGATGTACTTAATTTTATTTCTTCTGGTATAAAATTTTTCTTTTCCGATGCGGTATTAATAAAACTTGATATTAACGGAAATATCACTGGTAATGATGAGTATGTGTCCGATTATTATTCCATAACAATCGGCAACCTGACTCCATATATTAAAAGCTACGATCTAATTCCTGCTATTTCCAATTTCATAGCTGCTGTTGATTTTTTCAAAACGCCTCAAACGCCCGTTTATTCTACGAAAATTACTTCATTGAGCGAAGCTGGTTATGAAACGGTTTCTTTATCGGATCCGGGGGCATTTATAAATTTTGGCTTAAGTGTCGAACCGGAAATTGGCACAACCACAAGTTGGGCAAAAATTTATTATGATGGCATAGAACCCGTTGAAACCGAAAATAAAAAAAGTCATGAAGTTCATGAAGAACTTATGCCAATTCTTAATGAAATTTTTGATAACAAGGTGAAATTAAGAGATAACTTTGGTGGATTGTCTTTAGATTATGCCTTTAACCGGCTTATAATGAAAAATGATATAACTGCTGTTCAAAAATATTTGGAAAATTTGGGCTATGAGACAGCTGATGCAAATGATAACAAATTAATTATGATGAAAGTAGGCAGAACTCTTAATTTACTTTTTTCACTAACAAATAAAATGAGAGGAACATTAAATGTCACCTATTAGAAGTCTCACTTAAAATTAATTAATATTTTTTTGTTTTTTTAAAGCCAAAAACAAATAGAAAATAAGTAGGAAAATCCGTGCTACCATTTTGATTTAATAAAAGTACCCCACAAAAAATCCAAACAAACCGGAAATAATATCGCCTACATAGCGATTCATCCAACACTCTCTTTCTTTAAAGAAGATTTTTTTTCGATTATGATCATAATCCTCCATTGCCCGCTCAATAAATTCCCATACATAATTCATGACAACAAAAATCAATAATGCATGTTCCAGTGAATAAGCGGTTAAGAAGAATTTAGTCATCATAAAATAAAAAGCCGCATGACCAAATGACCAAAAATCAAAAATAGCCTCTGATTTTTTGCCGAATAGTTTTAATTTTTTCATTTAACTGTTTTTTGTATCAAATATTCATCTGCCAGTACCAGTGCGGCCATGGATTCGACAATTGGAAGAGCACGTAAGGCAATGCAGGGATCGTGCCGGCCTTCGATTTCGATAGTTTTTTTACTGCCTTTCTGGTCGATTGTTTGCTGTTTTTTGGCGATGGAGGCAGTCGGTTTAAAGGCCACGCGGAATATGATATCCATTCCGTTGCTGATGCCGCCTACTACACCTCCTGCGTGATTGGTTTTGGTCATCACTTTACCCTTTTTTGTCAGGATTTCATCATTATGTTCAGACCCTTTCATCTCCGCACCTTTAAAACCGCTTCCAATTTCGAATCCTTTTGTTCCAGGAATGCTGAGCATAGCCTGAGCCAAGCGGGCATCCAGTTTTTCGAAAACCGGGCTTCCCAGTCCAGCGGGGATGTTCTGAATCACACATTCAATCAGACCGCCGATTGAATCACCTTCTTTTCTGGCCGCTTCTATGGTTTTAAAATCAGGGCTGATGAGGGTGGTTTTGAATGTGATGAAAGGGATGATCTTTTTGGCAATGGCGCCGGCGGCGACCCGGGCAGTGGTTTCCCGCGCGCTGGCACGTCCGCCCCCGCGATGATCCCGAAATCCATATTTCTCGTCGTAAGTGAAGTCGGCATGGCTGGGACGGTACAGGTTTTTCAATTTTTCGTAATCTTTCGATCGCGTGTCGGTATTCCGGATGATAAGACTAATCGGTGTGCCGGTTGCTTTATTCTCAAAAATACCGGAAAGGATTTCGATTTTATCCGCTTCTTTGCGTGCGGTTGTTGATTGGCTTTGCCCGGGCTTCCGGCGATCCAGCTCCTTCTGAATGTCTTTTTCGTGGATCTTCAGCCCTGCCGGGCAGCCGTCGATCACGACGCCAGTGGCCGGTCCGTGTGATTCGCCCCAGGTGGTGATTTTAAAAAGGGTTCCAAAAGAGTTTCCAGACATATTTTAAAATTTAGTTGCTTTATCAGTATATCAAATACGTCTGACATTTGACATGTGACAAAGTAAGTCAAATGTTAAAGGTTAAATGTCATCAGAGCATGAGGGTCGAGACTAAGGCGAACGCGCTGAGGATAATAATAATGCCGATAATTGCGTTTTTGATGATGCTTTTAGCCCTTTGCACCATTTCATCGTTCCCATAATTGGCGATCATGCTGGCGGCGCCGTAGATCATGGCGGCAAAGGCAATCAGCCCGACGAACCCAAGAATAAATTGCAGTATGGTGCCGATGGTGGCGATGATATTACCCACATTTCCGGTTGTGATCTCATCACCCGTTTCCCGTATGGGGCGAAGGTAAAGGTTTTCCACAAAGATCTGATTTACCGCAATAATAACAAGGCCGATGACAATCCAGAGAATTGACCTTTTCTGTTCGGTAATCTTTTCTTCTTCGCCTGATGCCGCAATAGTCTTATACCCGCTGATGATGATCATCAGGATGGCCACTGCGCCGATGAGCGCTTTGATGAAAGAAACAAGCCCAAGGATTTCCGCGTCGATGCCGGCGCCGGCCTCCGGTATTACACCGCGTTCCACGCCCGGTACTCCGTAAACCAGGACAATCAGGCGTTCCAGGATCAGGACGATGGCCAGGCCGATCATGGCATAGATGATGCTGTTTTTTTGTTCCTTAATTGTTTCCTCATTGCCATAAGCCATGATCATGCGGATGCCGGCGATGACGATCCAGATGATGGCCAGGGAACCCAGCAGATTCCGGAACACTTTAACGATCGATAACACGACCGACTGGATCTGGCTTTCCCCACGGAAGCGGATTTCGTTTACGATCAGGCTGACTGTGTCGTTGTCGAAAGGGGTTCCGTCAATAAACGTCAGGCCTTCTAAATAGGTTGTGAGTGCGTCGACATTCCCAAGAGCCTGATCGTATTCGGCTAGGCCGGCTACATCATCCAGGTTCCCGGCACCTTCCAGATCGAGAATCTCGATGACCTCCGGTGGCAGATTCCCCCAGTCGGTTTCGGAATAATCCGCTACTTTAATATCTTCTTCCTCCAGCCGGTCCTTAATGGCATCAAGCGGGTCATCAAACAGGGTATCCTGCGCTTGTACAGGATTAATTCCTCCTAAAAAAAGAGTGATAAGAAGAAGAAAAAATCCGCATTTTTTTAAGATAAAAGTCATTTACGCTTGAGGGGGTAAAAGGTCTGCGGGGGAGAAAAAGGTGTTCACCAGCGCGTAGGCGGCATAAATAAAGATGATTCCGGTCACCCCGCCGATAATCATGTTTTTGGCGGTTTTGGCCCGTTCTTCGTTCTCGAAGGCAGTCAGGTACATAAAACCAGCAGATATTGTGAAAAGGATGGCGACAGGCCCCAGAAACACCAATAGAAGTCGGATTACTCCGGAGATCTGAGTAAGGCTTTCCGTGGTTTCGGCTACAGTACCTTCTTCTACTACATAAATCGCATTTACGATTCCACTTGCCATTAAGATCATCAGCATGCCAATTCCGCTCCAGGTCAGGTTCCGTTTTTGCTTGTCGATAGTCTCCTGATCTCCTCCTGCGGTGACCAGGCGGATTCCGCTGATGGTCATTAAAAGCACGATGATGGAACCGAACAGCCATTTTAGATAATCAGTGATATCTCTTAATTTATCCCGTCCGGCTTCAAAGTCGATCAGGTTTTCGGAGGTAGATTGTTCCGGATTAAAGATATTGGCCACCTGTTCGGCCAGCATCAGGACCACAAAGCCGACGAATATCCATAGGAAATTAGTTTTTTGTTTACTGATGGTCTCCTCCTTCCCGCGGGAAAAGATCAAATTGGTGGCATACAGGATGCCGAAAATCAGTGCGGCTCCGCCCATCACATATTTTACAATGCTGATAAGCCGTTTGATGACGCTCACAGCCACATCTTCTCCAGATTCACCGGGTGCTCCTCCAAAACTCTTCAGGTCATTCCTTAAAAACTGATCCCACGCACCTCCTAATGCCCCCTGAGCATGCGCCGTTTTGAAAAACACTAAAAGCACGGCGCAGAAGAGGGCTACCGGCCATAGAAAATTCAGGAATTTTTTAATTTTTTCAGTCATTGTGTTTTTATACTGTCATTATTTTACCATAAAACGAAATGACGAAACAACGAAATGACGAAATAATATTTTTATCAATCATATCGTTTTCTTGTCATTTCGTTATCTCGTTACGTTGTTTAAAAAAGATTTGCATTGGGGGATGTTTTGTTATAAACTAACTGAGCTAATAATTAAGATTATTAGGATTATTACGACTGTTAGGAATTGAATTATCTATCGTAATTGTCTAAATAATCTTAATAGTCATAATAGTCCTAATAACATGGCTAAAAGATCTACCCCGAAAAAACAACAGGCAAATTCCCAGACTTCCCGTCGCTTCAAGTCGTTCCAGAATCGCGCCCGTAAGCGATTGGCTAATACCGCCAAAATATCTACTTGCCCCCAATGTAAAGAATCCAAGCTTTCTCATACAGCTTGTCAGGGCTGTGGCTATTATAAGGGCAGGAAGGCTTTGGATATGGAGAAACAGATTGATAAGATCACTAAGGTGAAAGCTTAATTTATTTCTGATCTCAGATTTCTGATTTCTGATTCAGGTCCGAAATCTTAAATCTTAAATCTTTAACATCATGGCTAGTTGGAGACATCTATCACGCGTGATTGTCATGCAAAGCTTCTTTGAAAGCTTTGTGCGTCAGTGCGAGCTGGAGGCTGTTTTGGAGTATAATTTAAAGGAATACGGAGAGAAGGTCACGGACACTGTTTTTGCCAAGAATTTGGCACAGAAGATGAGGCGCAATCAGAAGAAAGTCGAAAAGATTATCCAAAAACACGCTCCTGAATGGCCTCTTGCGAAGATGAATCCGGTTGAGCGGACGATTTTGACTTTGGGAATTACGGAGCTTATGGATCCGGAGCCTGATGTGCCTATGAGTGTCGCGATTGATGAGGCGATTGAATTGGCAAAGGCTTATGGTGATGAGAATAGTGGTAAATTTATCAACGGGGTTTTGAATTCTGTGGCTCATGATGATACAATAGCCAAGAAAACCAATCCTAAATCTTAATTTCTAAATTCAAACCTGATTTGAAATAAGAAATTAGTGTTTAGGGCTTACTTCTTAAAAATAAGTCCTATGTACAAAAAACTTGAAAAAAAGATCGGTCTTAAATTCAAAGACTGGCATTTGCTGCGCGTCGCTTTTGTTCACCGTTCGTATCTAAACGAACATAAAGACAGTAAACTCGGGAGCAATGAACGGCTCGAATTTTTAGGTGATGCGGTTTTAGAGCTGGTGGTGACGGAACATCTTTACATTACCTATCCCAATCCGGAAGGCGAGCTGACCAATTGGCGGTCTGCTTTGGTAAAAGGTGAGATGCTCGCTAAGATATCTCAGGAGCTCAAGCTTGGCGAATATCTTTATCTAAGCCATGGGGAAGAGAATTCCGGTGGGCGTAAAAAAGATTATTTACTAGCGAATACTTTCGAGGCCCTGATCGGTGTGATTTATATGGAGCTTGGATACGAAAAAGCAAAAGAGTTTATACATAAATTTTTACTGGTCCATTTGGAAGGCATCCTTGAAAAGGGGGGGCATATTGATGCCAAATCCAAATTTCAGGAAATTGCACAGGAAAAACTGGGTGTCACACCGCTTTATCAGTTATTGCATGATGAAGGACCTGATCATGACAAGGTCTTTACGATGGGCGCCTACGTTGAAGAGCGGGTCGTTGGCAAGGGGAAGGGGAGCAGTAAACAGATTGCTGAACAGAAGGCTGCTGAGGATGCACTAAAGCGTTTAAAATGGTGACCTTAAAAGAATAGCTAAAAGGATTGTCTAAGAATTGCTCTAGTAAAAGTTTATAAGCAATTCTTCTAGCCATTCTTAAGCTATCCTTATTTAGGTATGATCTTGATCTGCCGCTGTTCACCTTCACCCACGCTTTCCGTGATGATTTTGTCTTTGAATTGGGCGCTGTCTGCCAGATGCAGGTGGATCTTCCGTCGAAAATAAGGGTTCATAGGAGGGAGTATGATTTCTTTTTGATTGCTGATGGCCATTTCGGCTTTGCGTTCTGCCAGGCGAAGCACACTTTCTTCCTGCCGTTTTTTGTATTGATCCACATCCACGATGACCTGCACCTTGCTTTCGACACCCTGTTTCCAAATCAGGCATTTTAAAATATGCTGAATGGCCGCGATGGTTTCGCCATGCCAGCCGATCAGCAGACTTGATTTTTCCGTTTCGATTTCCGCGTAGTAAGCGGTTTCAGTCTCTTTGGTGATTTTAACACCGGTGTAGGGAACCCCTAAAATATTGAGGAGCTTTTCCAGTGTTTCTTTGATCAGTAATTCCATAATTTATAATTTGTAATTTGTAACTTGTAATTTTAATCAAATTGCCAGTTACAAATTACTGATTTCAATCCTTTGCATAATTTACCACAAGTTGCTGACCGATGCCAAACAAAGTGGAAACTCCCCAGTAAAATCCTACGGCGGCAGGCAGGCCGGCGGTAAAGACCGCAATCATCACCGGCATGAGGTATTGCATCATTTTGTTCATCATGGGCATGGCGGGATTGGACTGTTTGGACAGCGCGTTGGATTTGGCGTTCTTACCAAGACTTAGGCGGATCTGAGCGAATTGGAGCCCTCCGATAATCACCGGCAGGGCGATCATGTTGATTTTAGTGAGATCAATAATTCTTAGGAAGACGGGGTTGATGCTTGAGAAATCAAATGTTTTTAAGGGGGTATACAGAATCGCCGGGTCAACGACATTAAGACCGTCTTTAACCACATAAAACAGGGCAATCAGTACCGGGAACTGGATGAGCATCGGCAGGCAGCTGCCCATGGGGCTGACTTTGTGCTTTTTCCAGATCGCCATAGTCTCCTGAGCCAGCTGCTGAGAGTTATCTTTATATTTTATCTTAAGCGCGTCGAGCTGAGGCTGGACATTCCGCATCACTTTCTGGGATTTAAGCGCTTTCTGGTTCGGGCCGAGCAGAATGAGTTTGATAATAAGCGTTAAAAAGATAATGCCCCATCCCAGACTGTGCCCGGGCAGTTTCGAAATAAAGAAAATGAGTGTGTTGAAAATGGGTTTATATAAAAGTGTGTTCCACCCCTTCTTGATCATTCCTGCCTCCTTTATTGTAATCTCGTGGAAGTAATTTTTTTCCTTTTCATCCAGAGTGGTCTGATAGATGATGCGATATTGGCCTACTTCATTAAAAAGATCTACATTCCACGCTCCGAATCCGATCTTAATTTTATCTCCGGATTCCAGCGTGCCTGAAAGCTCTGTTTTATCACAGGCAGAAGTGTCGTTCAGGGTTGCTTCTTTCTTTATCCATTCTCCATTCTGATAAAACTCAACCTGAAGGGGGTTGGCCGGGCAGGCATTTGCAATCTGAATTGTTTGCCCGCTGTTGTTCTCCATTGTTAATACCACCTCCTTGCCTATTGTGAAGCTGGGTTTTGAAGTAAAGATAATATCATCATTTTTGACGGTACTATTTTTATCTTTTCCGCTAAAAAGCTGAAAAACGACCAGGAAGATCAGAAAGAAGAGAAGAAAGCGGGTGAATTTATTTTGCATTGGACGCTAGAGAATTAAAAAAGGTAGTGATACTGCGGTTAATTTCATCGTAGCTGATTTTTTCTGATGCTGGCCGGGCGATGATCAGGACTTTGATCTGGGTTTTTAGCAGAGGGAGGTTGAGGCGCAGCGCTTCCTGTACTTGCCGGCGGAGTTTATTGCGCTTAACCGCTTTTTTATGGATTTTTTTGCTGACGCTTACCGCAAACTGAGAGGGTTCCCCGATTACCCTTTTGAATTTAAAAATAAAAAAATGGTTTTTAAAAAGATCTCCTTTCCTGAATAGTGAGTCGATGACGTCGTGATTGCCGATGCAATTTTTTTTATTCAGCATGACATTTAGACGCTGAGTTTCTTTCGGCCCTTGTTGCGTCGGCTCTTAATCACGTTTTTGCCACCCTTACTATCCATTCGTTTAAGGAAGCCGTGGCGTTTGTGCATTTTGCGTTGATTGCGTTTACTGAGCATTTGAATTCACTTAAAAAGCCACGTTATCTTAATGGTCTTAGTACGAAAAGTCAACAAAAGTCTTAAGTCTTAAGCGGTAAGTCATAAGTTCCTGGTCGTCAGCTTAAGATTTAAGACTTATAGCTTAGGACTTATTATTTAAAATAATCCTCCACAAAATCTTTTACCTTCTTCAGCGTTTTAATCACTTTATCATCATTTCCGGCAGAAAGCTCTGCGGGTCTGACCCGTATACTGATAGCACCGCTGAAACCATCTCCTTTTAATTTTTTAAGCAGACTTTCCAGCGGAAGTACGCCTTCGTTCGGCAAAGAGTATTCTTTATGCCGGCGCACATTGGATAGATGGATGTGAACAATAAGCTTTTTTAAATGTTCGTAAAAGCGGATGAGATCACTTTTTTTGGAATGGGTAGCCGTGGTATCCAAAGACATCATCCCGAATTTTTTGATATCTGTGATGTTATTCATGGCGCGTTCCGGCAAAAAGCCGAGAAACGTTTTACCGCCTGCGTTAGCCAGCGCAATCTGGATGTGCTTTTTTTTGCGGAGATGAGGAACTTCTTTTTTAAGCCATCGCGTGAATTTAAAATCCATGATTCTGGGCGGGGTGATGACGACGACCGGGCATTTCAGATAAATCGCCATCTCGATCACATGTTCCACGCTTTTTTCGTTTCCGTTGCTTGGAGTGTGAAGTGCTACCACCGGCATTTTATATTCCTGGGAAAGCCGTTTGATGTATTCGGCGTTTTGAGTGTCGTAGCTGTTTTTATCCACTTCTACTTCAATTCCGTCGTAACCCGCCTCTTTGGCAAATTCAAAAATCCGGCTTAGTCCGTATTTGTGGAGCGATGAGGTGTGTAATGCGATCATTTTTTTATGTTTATTTTACTAGATAATTATATCATAGAACCACTTTTTATTACAAGCGAAGCTATTTTTTAATATATCCCATTTCTTCCGCTTCGGATGTGCTTGAAAAATAGAGCCTGTTTTCGGGTTTTAGATTGAGAGTTTGTTTATCGAAAACAGAATAGTAATATTTTCCGTTTTTACTGGCTGCGAATTGCGCGCCATCTGGTATATCACGGACTTGATAATAATTTTTAAGCGTTATCTGACTGGTCGGAATTTCAAAAGCCGATCCTTTATCCAGCTCCAGAATATCGTTCGCGCTGTAAACGAGACGCGCCTTTTGCCCTACCACTTCGCCATACAATTTTCCGTTTTTCATCTCCATTAATTTAATAGTGGCGATTCCCGGATTCACTTCCTCTACGATCTGGATTTCCGGAAAATGGTTCCGTGTCGCTCTGAAATATCCCATCGCGTAACCGCTGATGAGACCGATGGTGAGGATGAGGGTGATTGAGAAGATGAGGTTGAGGTGTTCTTTGTTCATAATGTTGGGACAAATGTGATAAATGGGATGAATGGGACAAGTGGGATTACTGTTGATCCATTTCCGATTGGATGAATCTAGTGAGTAAAAAACTAGTTTTATTAATTAGCTCTAAAGCTTCTTTATAATCTTTATTGGTTAAAAAATTAAGTTCCAGCGCAATTTTAAGCTGACAATCTAATTCAACCAAAGATGCATGAGCAATATTTAAAAATCGAATTTTATCTTTTTTAGTTCTTCTTTGGTTACCTTCTGCTATGTTCGATGCAATCGAGATAGCTGATCGTTTCATTTGGGTTACAAGTCCATATAATTCTTCCTTAGGGAAAGTTTTTAAAATATGATAGATTTTCAGTACCAGATCTTTAGACCTTTGCCAAACAATTAAATTTTTATAGTTTTTTGCATTAAAGATATCCATTTTCTGTTAAGTTAATTATAAAGCTATATTTCTCATTCATCCCATTTGTCCCATTTATCCTATAATTACACAAAAATCTCCCGCGCCAATATTGGCTTTCGGGAGGAAAGGATGTTAAACTATCATATAAATTAAATTATGTCAACATATATTCTAATCTTTGGCAATCATCCGGAATTATCTCTTGCTGAGCTTAAAACCCGTTATCCGGATTACAAACTCCGTGCTCAGGGGGATGATTTTGTTGTTGTCGATTTATCCACATCTATTGATCAAGCGGAATTCAATCAGTTGGGCGGCTTTATTAAAGCGGCTGAATCGATCAAGGAGGTTAAAAAGGAGGCAGTTGCTGAGGGTCTGGTTGATGTTCTGCGGTCCCATTATCAGGATTCAAAGCTGGATTATGGGTTGAGCTTATATGGCATGTCTGAAAAGCAGTTACGCCCGCTTCTTTTAAAGCTCAAAAAACGGCTAAAGGCCGATGGCGTTAAATCCCGTTTTATTAATAAGGATTTTAAAAATATCTCATCGGCTCAGTATAAATCGATACGCCAAAAGGGGATTGAACTGATTGTTGTGAACAGCAAAGGCCGCACCATCATTGGCCGAATCGTGGCGGTTCAGAATATCGATGCCTACAGCAAGCGGGATTATGATAAGCCTTTCCGCAGTATGCAAATGGGCATGATGCCACCAAAATTAGCTCAGATATTGATTAATTTAACAGGCATAAAAGGGAGGATCTGGGATCCGTTTTGCGGTAGCGGAACTCTTATAATGGAAGGTTTGTTAATGGGGTGTGAGATGATCGGTTCTGACATCAATCTTAAACACATCGAAGGGGCGAAAAGGAATATTGTGTGGCTGAAAAAGGAATTTGGCGCGTCATCTGATGCAAAGCTTTTTGCGCATGACGCTACTAAACCGCTTGAGGAACCTTTTGACGCGATCGCATTTGAAGGGGATCTGGGCGTGCCCCACAATCAGTCGATCAAATCCGATCAGCTTGAGGTGATTGCCAAAGGGTTAGATGAGTTATACATTTGTTTTTTTGAAAATTTAAAAGCGATGCGATGCAAGGTTCCGATTGTCTGCGCTTTACCGTTTTTCAGACTGCATAATGGTCGGGAAGTGGAGCTGAATTGTATTCATGAAATAGAGAAAATGGGCTTCAAAAAAAACCTCCATCTAAAATACTCGCGTGAGCATCAGGCGGTCGGAAGAGTGATTTACCGGTTTATTGATTGATTTTTTTTAATTTTTTGGCTAGTGGCGGCGTTGCCAGAATCGAAAAGATGGTTGTGATGAATGCCATGGCGACCAGTGCTGAGAAGACCAGTTCATCGATAATCCCCATCTGCAGGCCGATGGTGGCGATCACCAGCTCGACGGCGCCACGGTTATTCATGCTGATACCGATAATCAATGATTCCAGATTCGTCAGTTTTTCAAATTTTGCCACAATCCCGCTGCCGATCACTTTTCCGAAAATCGCTACACCTACCAGAGCCGCCACGAACCCAGTCATGGTGGTGAAGGCGGAAAGATCCAGATGGAAGGCCAGGCTGGCAAAAAAGATGGGACCGAAAAAGCCGTAACTCAAGCCATAGATCCGATCCTCTATTTTATCGAACACCCTTTTATCTAATACTTCTTCGTGGATAAACAGACCGGCCAGGAAGGCGCCGATAATCATGTGAAGGCCGATGGCTTCGGCGATCAGACCCATTAAAAGGGCGATGATGAGTGTGAGGGTAAAACCTTTGTTGCCAAAATAAAGGATGCGGTTCATGAATTTGGAAAGCCTGAGGCCGGCAAAGATGACGACTGTGAAGAAGGCGCAGACTTTCAGCAACAGGATAAGAAGCGGTACCAATTCGACCACGCCTTGTTCGACAATGCTGATGATGACGGAGAAAAGAATGAGTGCGAAAATGTTTTCAAAAATCGCGGCGCCTAGCGTTACATTCGCTGTGCGGGTGTTCATGATGCTGCAGTCTTTGAACACGCGGGCCGCCATGGCAATGGCGGATACTGAAAGCCCCATTCCGATAAACAGCGAAGCCACTTGAGTTTGTCCGAAATGCTGAGCCACAAGGTATCCTCCTGCAAATGAAAGGATTGTTCCGCCCAGGCCGATCAGAAAGGAGCGTTTGGAAGCTTTCAGAAGTTCCCGGTGGTCGGTTTCCAGTCCGGCGTGGAGCATTAAAAAGAAGATCCCCAGTTCCGCCAGCACTTTAATGGTCTCGCTGTCCGGGTCCACCAGTCCTAAAAGCGCCGGACCGACTAAAATACCCCCCATCAACTGGCCTAATACCACGGGCAGTTTCAGCGACCGGAATACTTTACCGGCTGTCCATACGACGACCATTAAGATGAGGAGATTCATGAAGTCGGGCATATTTTAGATTTTTAAAAGACAGGTTCATTTTATCAGATACACTAATAAACCCGAAACCCGAATACCGAAATCCGAAACAATATAAAATGTCCAAAACCCAAATGTACAAAACGTTTTGAACATTGAATATTTAAGTTTAGAATTTATTTCGAGTTTCGTATTTCGAATTTCGGGTTTATGAAAATAGCTGTATTAATCTCAGGTGGGGTAGACAGTTCGGTGGCATTACGGTTATTGAAGGATGAAGGCCATGACCTGACGGCGTTTTATCTCAAAATCTGGCTGGAGGATGAATTTAAGTATTTAGGGGAGTGTCCGTGGAAGGAGGACTTGGCTTATGTACGTCAGATCTGCAGGAAAGCGGATGTGCCTTTGGAGGTGTTGAATATGCAGAAGGAGTATTGGGACAATGTTGTTCGTTATACCATTGATGAATGCAAAGCGGGTCGCACGCCCAATCCTGATATTTTCTGTAATCAGCAGATTAAATTCGGACACTTTTATGACAAAATTGATTCGTCTTTTGAAAAAGTGGCGACCGGTCATTATGCGCAAGCTGAGGAGAAGAATGGATTATTTTTACTAAAAAAAGCGCCGGACCCAATCAAGGATCAGACTTATTTTCTCTCGTATTTGAGTCAAAAACAATTAAGCAGGGCTTTGTTTCCTATCGGCCATCTGGAAAAATCTGAAGTTCGTACATTGGCAAAGAAATATGATCTGCCCAATAAAGACCGCAAAGACAGCCAGGGGATCTGTTTTTTAGGAAAAATTCCGTATCAGGAATTCATTAGAGAACATTTGGGTGAGAAACCGGGAGATTTTATTGATCAGGAAACCGGTGAGAGGCTGGGGGAGCATAAAGGGCATTGGTTTTATACGATTGGTCAGCGATCCGGCCTTGGGCTTTCGGGCGGGCCGTGGTTTGTGGTTGGGAAAGACCTTAAGGAGAATCGCATTTATCTGGCGAACGGATATGATCCGGATGAAGTTTATGGCAAGGATTTTTCTGTCAGTAATCTTAATTGGATTGCCGGAATGCCGGAAAAAACGGACTTGGAAGTTAAAATTCGGCATGGCGCATCAAGTCATCCGTGCGCTATCAAGTTGAATAAAAAAATTGTTCAAGTATCTCTCAAAGAACCTGTTCACGGCATCGCGCCGGGACAGTTCGCGGTGTTTTATGATGGCGACATCTGTTTGGGTGGAGGGATGATTAAATAAACCCTAAATAGACCGGGATTTGGATAGGCTTTTGTGAGTTAATTGACAAAAGTTATTTTTATACATAAAATAAACTTCCGTAATAATTAACCATCTATTCAGTATGGTTAAGTTGGATGTTGCACCCGGACAGTTAATTGACATGCTTTGTCCCGCAAAAGAAAATGGACAGTTAACGCCTAAGCATATTAGAGCGTTGAAGGAATTGATATCATATGCAAAGCCCTCTATAACAGAAGTCTTGTTAGGAGAAGATGCTGTTGATGTGAAGCCTCCTAACATACCTGATCTTATACGCCAGCTCAACCTTGAAGTCGAATACAGTGAACGCCTTAATACTCTGAAGCATTATGGTTTTTTAAATAAGTTAGGTGAGGTTAAAGAAGGTGATGTTGCCCAGCCTTCTTTTGAAAAGGCTATGAGTGTATTTAAACTGGAAGAACTTGAAATCGCCAGTAATTTTCAAAACCCCATTTTTCTTCTCATTCCTGAAACTTCCTTTGCTGTCAAAGTCGCCGCCCTAAATGCCCATAAGCAGGACGTGCTGGAAAGTGATACTTATGTTAATGAAATTTACAGCAAAACTGATTCAGGTTCAGAAAAAATAACTGGCTGGCGTACTGTGATTGTTGACGGTTACGTAGATAAACTATGTACCACCGTTTCCCCACCCGGCTGGACCATAGGCTGGCGCGCTCATCGCCTTAATAAAGGCGATGATTTTAATTCAAAATTAGTTAATCGCATTAAAAAACGCAGAAAAGCCCGCAAGCCTTGCGAAAAAGGAATGGACAGGCATCGGTATGCGCTTCTTATGATGGAGGCTGTCAGGAACGGTAACCCTGTTGATAAAAAATTTTCCACTATACTGGATGACGATTCTGTTCTACTTAACTCCGACGTGCTAATCGCGAACTTTTGGTACCTCAGCAGCAGGATAGATTTCGGCGCGTACCATCCGCACGATCACAACAACCTCGCGCGTTTCCGCTCTTCTGTTGGTGGAGATGTGCTGATTTCTTAAATTTTTTAATCAGAGGTTGTTTTTATTTAAATTTCTTATCCTCAGTAATCCTAATCATCCGGTCCAGTGCCCGCTTTGCTTTTCTTAATATGCTTTCGGGCAATTCGATGATCTGATCTTTGCTGGGGGATTTCAGGGCCAGCAGTATGTCTCTTAGGGTTATTTGTTTCATATAAGGGCATAGGGCGCAGACGCCGACCATTTTCTTGTTTGGCATTTCGACTTTCATCCGGTCAGTCAGTCCGCATTCGGTGACCAGCATGAATGATTTTGCTTTGTGGTTTTTGACATATTGAATCATCCCTTCGGTTCCGCCGGACATATCTACTTTTTGGATTACTTCCGGCGCGCATTCCAGATGAGCCAGTATCTTAACGCCCGGATAGTTTTTGCGGACGGCATCGATGGTCTTTGGGGAGAATTTTTCATGGACAATACAACGGCCGTCCCAATTGATCAGTGTTTTTCTGGTAAGTGGCTGCAGGTTTTTAGCCATCAGCTCATCCGGCAGGAAGATGACTTTTTTCTGAGGCAGGCCTTCAATGATCCGGAGGGCATTTGATGAGGTACAGCAGGCATTGCACTCTGCTTTCACGGCCGCGGTCGTATTTACATAACATACCACGGCTGCTTCCGGGTATTTCTTTTTAATATTCCTCACGTCCTTTGGTGTGATGGACTCGGCCAGTGAGCAGCCGGCGATTACGGGAACCAGTACGGTTTTTTTCGGATTCAGGATTTTGGCGGTTTCGGCCATGAAATGAACACTGCAGAACAGAATGATCTTTGCCTTGGTCTTTTGGGCCTGCCGGCTTAAGCCGTACGAATCGCCAATAAAATCCGCTACTCCATACATGATGTCGGGCGTCAGGTAGGAATGCGCCAGGATGATGGCATTTTTTTCTTTTTTAAGCCGGTTGATCTCGAGCGTTATCGGGGCGATGAGTGCGCAGTCCAGCTTGGACCACTTCACTTTTTTAAGTTCTTTAAAAAGGCGTTCGGTTTCCCGGTGGAGGTCGTTTTCAGAAAATTTCATTGCTCAAATTCTGACTGTTTTATGTAAAAAATCAAGTTAATAAAAAGGCCGGCACCATGTGCCGGCCTCGGTTTATCGGAACGTCTCACCCTTGCAGGGTCTTGGTTCCAGATACAACACATTGAAATTATTTTTCCTCAGGACCGCTCATCACGGCCTTATCCCTACATGAAGGGCAGGAAGGAAACGCGGCATTAAGCCTGATCAGGTTAGGCCTGGGCCGTGGGGGTGAAGCTCTCCAAGGCTTGTGCAATGAGCTCTGCACTCAGTGGCTCATTCAGGTTACCCCAAAGCACCTTATTATCATGAGTAACAACACCTCTGACACAGCCATTTTTTCCCCCGCTTGCCAAAAATCCATACTGCGGGTCTACCATAATATTGCCGTCACCATCGAGCTTTGTGCTCGGTATCTCGATTATACCTTTCCATTCTCTGTCCATGACGAGGTGAGGCCGGCCTTCACCGCAAACGACTTTGAAACCTGGCAGGCTGATGAGCCGTGGTGTGATATTCTCAATCAAGGCGGTGAACAGTTCGAGAGTTTCGCTGAACGGGTCATCCGCTGGCACTTCGCGGTTGAGGTAGCAGATCACCCCTTCGTGTTCCAGCGGAAAATTCACGGTGATCATACCGATAACTTCAACCAGCTTGCCATTTCTTCCGATGGCCGTACGGACCTCATTATGGTCGTATTCTTCTCCGCTGTAGAGGATGATCTCGGCCTGTGCCCCACTATCGCGGGGAGGATTCTGGCTGATGGCGAGAAACGACGGCCGCCCGCCGATAGCCTTCTTCCAGTGACTCAGATCCCCCTGCATCAGCGCGTCGAAGTCAAAGATGACTATTCCTTTTTGGCTCAACTTCATCACGGTATTCGGACTGACCGATTTTCCCGATGCTTCTACGATAGCGATTCCCATGCTAGTACCCCTCCTTGTCCGCCCCCGGCGAACGGTTTGTGTGGAAAACTTTTTTGGCACTTCAGATAAAAAACAACTGCAAATGCAGTTCCTCACTAATTTTTAGAAGGTAATGTTTTTTGTTTGATGTAATTCCAATGTGTTTTTAAAGATCGTGCGGTATTTTTTTTACCCGAATTAAATTAATTTAAAATTTCTATAAAATCAAGGAGTTTTTTTATGTTGGACAATCTGTCATTAGTGATATAATTAATTCGTTCTAAAAATTAATAAAAATAAAAATGGAAACATCAATCTTTTTAGCCAAGGTCATTGGCATTGTGTACGTGGTAGCAGGGCTCAGCATGTTTTTTAATGCTAAGTATTATCAAAAGCTCCTTCCTGAGCTCATAAAAAATACGGTCTGGACGTTTACCATGGGGCTTATCAGCCTGGTGGTCTTTTTTATCTGGGTGCTCAGCCACAATGTATGGGAGGGCTGGCCTCTTCTGGTCACTTTATTCGGCTGGATCGCTTTATTAAAAAGCGCGATTATGCTTCTTTTTCCGGAATGGATGAAGAAGATGAGCCTGGTCTTTATGAAGTGGGTTGATGTCAAAGCCTGGTGGGGCGGCGTCGGTTTATTTGTAGGCTTATTGTTTAGCTATTTTGGCTTCTTTGTATAATCTTTAACTCTTAACTATTAACTATTATGGAACTCTCTATTTTTATCGCTCAGCTGTACGCCCTTGGTTTTTTGGCTTTAGGGCTGGGTATGTTATTCAGTCCTGGTTATTACCAAAAGTCTTTTCAGGCCATGATGAAGGAGTCAGGCATGATTCTTTTTGGCGGTCTTTTTGCCCTGCTTTTCGGGTTTCTGATCGTTACCCGCCACAATGTGTGGGAAGGGTGGCCGATGATTGTCACTATTTTCGGCTGGATTGCGGTGCTGAAGGGGGTCTCGCTTATTATTTTCCCCGGTATCAGTATGCCGATGTTTGAATCGTGGTTTAAGAACAAAGGTTTTTTGCGGGCGATCGGCGTGGGTACCATTCTGCTCGGCGCCTTTCTGGGATATGTGAGTTTCTTTTAACTTTCAACCTGCCTGCCGGCAGGCAGGCTTTTAACTCTTAACTTTTAACTACTATGGAACTTTCCATTTTTATCGCGAAGCTGTTCGCGGTCATCTATCTGATGGTCGGCTTGGGTATGTTGCTCAGCCCGTCTTATTACCAGAAGGCGATGACGGACATGATGAAGAACCCCGTTGTATTTTATCTGGGGGGCATTATGGCCGTGATGGCCGGTTTTTTAATCGTCACCTACCATAACATCTGGGAATCCAGCTGGGTGGTCGTGATCACGGTCTTCGGCTGGCTCGGTTTGCTGAAAGGGTTTATGTTTCTGGTTTTCCCGGGACATGTTACTTTTTGGCAGAAGATGTTTAAAAAGAAAGGTCATATGATGATCTATTCTCTGGTGGTTTTGGCTCTCGGCCTTTTCTTTGGCTACTATGGCTTTATGGCCTAGTTCTTCCAGAGTACCACCTTCCGGTTCGCCAGTATCCACAGGATAGCCATGATGATCACGAGAGTGACCATAGTTATTTTATTTTCATCTTCAGCAAAGCTGATATGAATCGCCGACAGAATCATGACGGGGTAGGTAAGCCTCTGGACTGGCTTCCACCACCTTTTAAGGTATTTTATGCCCCATTTGTTTGATACCAGCAGAACGATCAATATAAGAATAAATGCCGCCATTCCCCATCCGAACAGCGTGTTAAAATTCCAGAACTTCGGATTCCACAGGGAGGCTGGGAATGGATTGTTGGTTTTTAAGAAAAAGCCGATTCCATGCGCCAGGATAAACAGGCCGGCCAGTATTCCCATTTCTTTTCGGAGCATAATGAGTGTTTTTAAGATGCCGAGTTTCGGCAGGATATCCGAAAGCGGACGGACGTAGACGGTAAAAATGAGGAGCCACCATCCGGCCCACCCGAATGATCCGAACTCGGATTGATCCACAAAGATATAAAAAGGAATAAGCCAGGTGATCATTAATAGCTTCCGGAAGGCTGAAAAGTAGGGGATCTGGCCTTTGAAAAAGAAGTTTTTACACATGGTTTTTTGTTTTTAAAAAATCGTTTTAAGTTTATCTGTCTCTCTTATAAAAACCAGTTGAACAGCAGGGCAACCGCCACAATTTGAGGAACCGTGATCACCGGCAGCCACAAAGCAGTCCGTTTCCCGATATTTGTCCAGAGCAATCCGATTTCGGTATAGTCAGTAGCGACACCGGCCATAAGGAAAATGAACGGATTCCCCAGTGTTCCGACTTTGCTGAAGATCTCAAAAGCGATGGGCGCGCTGCCCTCACTGCAGACTTCAATAACGGTCGCGAACGCTAGTGTTAAAAGCAGTCCCCAAATGTCCGGACCGAAATAATTCATAAAAATATGACCAGGTACATACGCGCCGATCACTGCTGCCAGTAAAAAGCCGATTAGAATCCACCACAGCACCATATTGGCCAAACTCACCGCTCCCCGAAAGGTGCCTTTAATTGCTTTTTTTAAGCTGAATTTTTTGATGGCTGTCCATTGGTAATCAGGCTTAAAATCGATGTGTTTGGACTGTTCAATCCATCCGACTTTTTCCAGGAGTATGAATATTCCGCCTGTGATAAGTGCGATAATCATGGCGGCAAGTATAAAAAGAAACGCTTTCCAGCCGAAAAATCCAAATAAAAGGATGGTCACTGGCAGGTTCGCCCAGGGGGTAGCCAGTAAGAAAGTGATGACAGCGGGAATGCTCGCACCCTTTTTATGGAGTTGCATAGCGATGGCCAGAATGCCGTGAGAACAGGCGGATAGCAGAAAGCCGGCGATGACCGCGAAGAAAAGATTCCGTTTCCTTTTACCTCCCAGATATTTAAAGATAAAATCATCGGGCACAAAGTGGTCGATCAGGCCGCCGATAAGGAGTCCCAAAAGCACCGCCCACCAGATAACTTTAATAAAGCCGATCAGGCTTTTATTGAGCGGAGTCAGAATGGGGTGAAAGGAGGCGGCCAGAATAATCAGGAAGATCAAGCCGACGGTTTTAAGTTTTTTACCAAGCTGGACAGAGCCTGCTCCTGCTTCACAGGTTGCACAGGCTGGCTCATGATCGTGTTCATGGCGATGTTTATGTTCCATGTTTCTATTTTAGCACAAATCGATCAAATATTTTCTTCACCTCTTTGGAGTTATTTGCCTGCATCAATTGTGCCCTAAGTTCCCGCGCGCCGTCAAATCCCTTGCAGTACCAGGCTAGGTGTTTTCGCATGGCGAAAAAAGCGTGTTTCATCGATAGCTCTTCAAAACAGCGGGCGTGATCGACAGCGGCTTTGAATCGCTCTTTGATCGTTGGCTCCACTCCGCCGAAGAACCACGGATTACCGCAGGTCGCCCGGCCCACCAGCACACCATCGGTTCCGTACTGACGGCATTTGGCGCGCGCGTCTTCAATCGACTGCACATCCCCGTTGCCCAAAAACAGTGTATCGGTTTTTTTGACGATTTTTGACACTTCACCAATAACTTCCCAATTCGCTTCGCCTCCGTACATCTGTTTCAAGGTACGGCCGTGCATGGCAATGACGGCAGGGGATTCTGAAAGCAGTTCCTGTACCCATTCTTCCGCAACCACCTTGTCGATGCCGATACGGGTTTTTACAGAAACGGGTATCAGTTTTCGTCGGTGCGACGCCGGCGTCGCGCTTTCAGTGAGGTAGTTGATTATCTTCGGTCGGATATCCGCTTTTTCCAGCGTAATCCCATCGGCCCAGTCTTGCGTGGCTTGCTTTACCGTTCGAATGATCTTTTTGGCTTGCTCCGGTACGCGTATTAAGCCCGCTCCTGAGTTCCGCCGTGCTACTTTGTTGGCAGGACACCCCATGTTGATATCAATGCCGTCAAAGCCCAGATAACAGCACATCAGAGCCACCTTATAAAAGGATTCCGTTTCGATTCCGTAGATCTGCGCCACAACAGGGCGTTCGATTTTGTTGAAAATAAAATGGTCGAGCATGGAAACCGCCCCTCGTGCCAGGCCTTCCACATTCACAAATTCCGTATAAATCACATCGGGTTTACTGGTTTTGGCGGTGATATAACGAAACGCGGCGTCCGTGACACCGTCCATGGGAGAGAGGCCCAAAATGGGCCTTTTTAATTTAGTCCAAAAATTTGTCATGTTTTTATTATACGGAACTTTTAAAAACCCGAAACTCGAAAAAAGGAAAAGTTTGATTATTTAAAAATACGTTATAAAATGAAACAACCTCTTTATTAAAAACGTATGCAGGTTTACCTAGACAATTCGGCTACGACCAAGCTTGATGAGCGGGTTTTTGAAGCCATGAAACCCTATATGACCGAGCAATACGGCAATGCTTCTTCAATCCATTTTATGGGAGAGGAGAATTCACTAGCACTCATAAAAGCTAAAGAAGATGTCGGCCTGATTTTAAACTGCGATCACGATAATATCATTTTCACTTCCGGTGCCACCGAAGCGAATAATATGATCATTAAGGGGGTGGCGCGGGCGAATAAAGATAAGGGTAACCACATCCTGGTTTCTTCTATTGAGCATCCTTCAATCCTGAAGACTGTCAAACAGCTGGAAGAAGAGGGGTTTGAGGTTGGGTATATCCCCGTTGATTCATCCGGAATCGTTGATGTGGATCAGGTCAAGAAGATGGTTAAACCGGAGACAATTCTTATCTCGGTTATGACGGTGAATAATGAGATCGGCACCATCCAGCCGGTTGAGAAGATCGGGGCTTTTGCGCGGAAACAGGGAATTTTATTCCACACCGATGCCGTGCAGGCGGTGCCTTATGTGCCCATCGACATTAAGCAATGGAATGTGGATTTTTTGAGTTTATCCGCCCATAAATTCAATGGGCCTAAGGGGGTTGGTCTTGCTTACATCAATCGCCGGGCCAAAATCATTCCTCTAATTATTGGCGGCGGGCAGGAATACGGCCTGCGGGCCGGCACTTATAATCTTCCCGGCATTGTCGGCATGACTGAGGCGCTGAAACTGGCTTATGAGGAGCGGGAAGAGACGGTTAAAAAAATCTCCGAACTGTCTGCCTATTTCTGGAAACGCCTTCAGGAAGAAGTCGAGGATGTTCAGCTGAACGGCGATCTTAAAAACCGCACCCCCAACAACTTCAACATCATGTTCCGCCGTATAGAAGGGGAGGCGATTCTGATGGATTTATCCGTAAAAGGAATATGTGTTTCCACGGGTTCCGCCTGTTCATCTGATGTGCTGAAGGCCTCTGATGTACTGAAATCAATAGGGCTTGAGAAGAATGATTTAAACAGCAATATCCGTTTTACTTTAGGTAAATTTAACACGCGTGAAGAAATCGATTATACTATCGACGCGCTTAAAGTTACGGTTGAACGGTTGAGAAACTTTACCCCTCTTAAATAATGCCCCTACACTATTCAAAAAAAGTAATGGAGCATTTCCTCCATCCCCGGAATATCGGGGAGATGAAAGATCACGACGGCTTCGCGGAAGTCGGTAATCCTGTGTGCGGAGATCAGCTTGGTTTTTATATAAAGGTAAAAGACGGCACAATCAAAGACGTGAAATTCCTGTCTTTCGGCTGCGCCTCCAATATCGCCACAGCCTCTATTTTAACGGAGGAAGTTAAAGGAATGACGTTGGAAGACGCGAAGAAATTTGACTGGAACAAGATCGTTAAAGACCTCGGTGGTCTGCCAAAACAAAAAGTCCACTGCTCTATTCTGGCGGTGGACGGGCTTAAGAAGGCGATTGAGGATTATGAGGGGAGAAAGAAATAACCTAGAAGGTTTTTAGTGGGCACGCGCTTTATGACTTGGCCTTTTTCACCTTTTTCTTTGCAGGGGATTTCTTTTTTGCAGGCGCTTTCTTCTTTGCTGTTTTCTTTTCAGTAGACGCATCATGATGCGTCTCTACGGCATCCTCTGGCGTTTTTGCCGTTTTTGCCTCCGGTTTTTCAATGATATGCGTTTTTTTAGGGCTGATGATTTCTAAAGCTCTTAATATTTTATCCAGTTTTCTATTCAGCTGCTCAAACTGTTCATTGGATTGATCAGATTTTTTTGGCCCGAAGTTTTTCTCTTTACCGCCCCCAAAGCAATCACTGCAGTAAACCGGTTTATCGTTCGTAGGCCGGAAGGGGACTTCACATCTTTTGCCGCATTCAGCGCACGTTGCCGCATGCATTTGCCTGTCTTGAGCATTCGATCTTCCGAAATCCTTTTTTCCAAAACTTCTTCCTCCTGATCGATCGGATCTGCCTGATCCCGAATCTTCATTCTTTTTAAAACAATTATTGCAGTAAACAGGTTTACCGCTCATGGGTTTAAAGGGAACCTCACATCTGTTGCCACAATCAGAGCAAGTTGCCTGATGCATTTCGGATCCTCCTCTGCCTCCTCCAAAGCCACCTCTGCTTCCTCCAAAACTTCCTCTGCCTCCTCCTCCAGATCGCCTATTGTCATTATAATTTCCCATTGTAATTATGTTGTTAATTAATCAAGTGGATAGAATTTATACTGAAAACTTATTAAAAGCAAGGAGATTGCCTTGTTCTGCAAAAAAACAGCCTCCGTTTTTATTGATATGCTTCTATGAAGTGATCGGCTATTCGATTTCAATATAAATAGGAAGATGATCCGAATAATGGCTTTGTATTACTCCTGAGTCTTTTATCGTAATTTCTTTTGAGGCCATTGCTAAATCCAGGCGGTATTTGGGATTATGGGCTGGAAAAGTGGAGCCGGTCTCGGCCAAAGCAAGCTGATGTCTTTTTATAAGCGGTTCAACCTCTTTGACCCCTTTAAAGGTATTAAAATCTCCGCAGACAAGATAGGGCCTTGGGCAATCCTTTAAAATAGAAGAGATTTCTTTCAGCTGTTTACCGCGAGCTCTGCCTGAAAAACTGCTTAAGTGCACAATAAAAATACTGATGCCGTCATTAATGTATTCAATGACAAGTTTCTTCGCCCCCTTTTTTAAATAATGATTTACGATTTTTCCCTGTTTTTTACTCAATACACCATTGTGATTTTTGTTCATGATCGGCATTATTCTTCTTAAACTTTTTGGCTTATATTTAAAAGCGCTCGAAATAAAAGGAAGTTCCATGCCATCTGATGAGACGCGCATCTGATTTTTAAAACGACTCCTTAAAGATCCTGCATCTGTTTCTAAAAAACAGACAACATCCGGGTTTTCTTTCCGTAAAAATTCAGCCATATTTTTTATTGTATTTTTGGGGGCCCACAAATAGCGCCACCAGCGCAGAAAATAATTTTTCCATGCGCCATTCAGGCCGGTTCCGTAAGCAATGTTGTATACGATTATCTTCATGTGGGTAATAGTGGGAAATTTTATTAACGATGTCAATTATTTAAATTTAAGGTCTCTGTTGTGATTTTCCCGATTTTGCTTTAGGATCTATCGGATTCAATACGACACACATTTATGGATATCCGGAATATTGCCATCGTAGCCCATGTGGATCATGGAAAGACGACGCTTGTGGACGCATTATTGAAGGCGAGCGAACATTTTGACACTCATAAGGGGATCGAAGAACGCGCGATGGACAGCAACGATCAGGAGAAGGAACGTGGGATCACGATTTATGCGAAAAATGCCTCCATTACTTATAAGGGGGCTAAGCTTAATATTGTCGATACTCCAGGCCATGCGGATTTTGGCTCTGAAGTGGAACGTGTTCTTAGAACGGTAGACGCTGTGGTGCTTTTAGTGGACGCTTATGAGGGACCAATGCCTCAGACCAAATTTGTGCTTCGTAAATCTCTGGAGCTAGGACACAAAGTACTCGTGGTGATCAATAAAATCGATAAACCGATGGCCCGGCCGGACATTGTAGTGGATCTTACATTCGATCTGTTCGGAACGCTCGGAGCCTCTGATGAACAACTCGATTTTCCCTACCTATACACCATCGCAAAACAGGGCATTGCGATTCGTAAACTCGATGATGAAAAAAAAGACATTGCTCCATTATTGGATTTTATTTATGAGCATGTTGAGCCGGCTAAAGGGGATGTTTCTGCCCCTTTCAGAATGCAGCCCGCCACGCTTGGTTACGATAATTTTTTGGGCCGCATGGCCATTGGGCGTGTTTACGAAGGGATTATTAAGGTGAATGACAATGTCATCATCATCAATTCGGAGGGAACCGAACGGAAAGGAAAGGTTTCTCAGCTTTATTCGTTTCGGGGAATAGAGCGAATTGAAATTAAAGAAGCCATTGCCGGAGACATTGTGGCCATCGCCGGGATTCCGGATATTTATGTGAGCGAAACCATTGCTTCTGAATCAGGATTAGAAGCGTTGCCGGCGATCAAAGTGGATGAACCGGCGCTTGCCATTGAATTTATGGTGAACGATTCGCCTTTTGCCGGACGAGAGGGAACGAAAGTCACCGGCCGTCATATTCGTGAGCGCTTGGAAAAAGAACTTGAAACCAATGTGGGCCTCATGATCGAATTCAGCGGAGGGGATCATATGAAGGTATATGGCCGCGGAGAAATGCACATTGCCGTTCTTATAGAGACCATGCGCCGGGAAGGATTTGAACTTCAGATCTCCCAGCCTGAAGTCATTATGCGTGATATCGGCGGAGTACGGCATGAACCGGTAGAAGCGGTGGTGGTCAATGTTCCCGATGAACTTTCCGGAGCGGTGATTCAGGCCCTTGGTAAGCGCAAGGGGGTGATGACCACTATGAAGTCTGAAAACGGAAACACTATGATCGAACTTTATGTGCCAACACGTGGCCTTCTTGGATTTCGCAGTCAGTTTTTGGTAATGACACGAGGGGAGGGGACTCTTTACCATTCTTTTGATCGCTTTGAACCTTATATGGGAATTATTGAGAAGCGAAGTGTTGGCTCCATGATCTCCTGTGAAACGGGATCAACTATGGCTTACTCCCTCTGGAAACTCCAGGAACGCGGGCCTCTTTTTGTGAGGCCGGCCACTGAAATTTATGAAGGAATGGTAATCGGGGAACATAATCAGGGAACCGATATTGTGGTCAATGCCCTCAAAAACAAGAAACTGACCAATGTGCGTGCTTCAGGGTCAGATGAAGCCTTAAATCTGACTCCTATTATTACCATGACACTTGAAAAAGCCATTGAGTACATCGGGTCGGATGAATACGTTGAGATCACCCCTAAAAGCGTGCGCTTAAGGAAGAAATATCTCAGGGAGCTGGATAGGAAACGTAACCGATAAAAGGCTTTCCGGAATGATATCGATATGTGTTAACGTTTTTTTATCAATTCCAATTTTTCTTTTCGGGACAAACTCTTTATTCGGCTTTCTTCTTTCGAGGCGGAAGAGCGATTGCGGAACTCCTTTGAATAAATAAGTTTAACCGGCCGATGCGCTCTTGTGTATTTTGATCCGAGTTTGGAGTCATTGTGCTCTTTGATCCTACGCTCTAAGTCAACCGTAATACCGGTGTACAAAGTTTTATCAGCGCATTTAAGGATGTAGAGGTAGTACATGTTTGTATTTTATCACACATCAAAAAATGGCCCCTCGTAATGTATGAAGTCAGAACGGTCTTTTTACTTCCGCCAGGGTGTTGCTAATTAGTATTCTTATGGCTTTCCATTATAGCCCTGATGATTTTTTCCGTTTTTTGCATATCGGCTTCAAATTTATCAGCAAGATAAAGCGCGATCTTGTTGGCATCTTTTTCGCTGATTTGTCTGTCTCTATCCATAAGCTTATTTCTAAAGGCATAATCAAGTATTTCGTCGGAAACCGTTTTACGCTTGTCTATGATCCCCTCGATTCTTTTAAGCAAGGGGTAGTATTTTTTAGGCGTTATTTCTTTCGCAAATTTATAAAATTTCACAACGTATTCGTATAGTTCTTCATTAGCCAGTCCATCATATGCGCTGGTTTTCTGAAGCTGATTACGTACGTAGGTGTGGGCAGGGATACGCAATATTCCATTTTCAAGTGAAAAAGAGCTAGATATGTCATCGTCAGGGATTACTTCAATAAACTCCCTTTGTATTTTTCTTAAACAGAACTTCAGTAATGCAGACAGCCCGAAAACGATGCTTAAATAATTCATGCTCATGCCACGATATTCCAATGTCCCGTGCTTGTTTATTTTTACAGGATTCCAGCTTATATCCAATCCATAAGGGTACATTGTATCGAATTTTGCTTTTGGATCTGCACTTTTAACCAGTTTTTCCCAGCGAGCTTTCCTGCGTTTCATTGAGCTAAGAAGGTCAGTAAGGGTTTGCTTATAAGGGGGCAATCCTCCAAGAGATTGGTACTTGTCATATAAGCCTTTATAATTTAGCTTTTTGCCACCTCTGTAAATTAATTTACGGGTGTCTTTCGCAATATTTTTACAGTCAAAAAAGGGGGAAGACTGAGTTAGTACGGTAAAGATAGGGTCAATTGCGATTTCAAAGTTGTATGAGTTCATCATACTTCTTTTTAGCTTACTGACTTTTAAAAACTTTAAGCTTTTGCTATCTTCATCAAAAACATTTTTCGGCAATGTGTAATGATAATGAAAACCGACTACTTTTGTCGCATATTCAAATTGTTTTGGTCCAAAAATCTTTTCCTGTATTTTATATTTACCCGATTTGTCTGGGGTGAATCGCGCTTTCATTTTGCCGGGATATGTGGCGAAAGGAAACAGTCGATAGCCTTTCGACTTTATGTAATCGTTTATCTTCTTCAGTGTCTCTAAAATATTGATGGCCGGATTATACATATTTATATCAGGGAAGCATCCGAGCTCTATCATGCTTTTGCCGCATTCTTTTTCGATCTCAATCGTCAAATCAGGAAATTTCTTTAAAATTTTTTTATATAATTTATATCCGTCATAGCTAATATTACCCCGCTTATCGATGATGTGCGATTCAATCTCAAAGCCGCTCATAGATCTTTTTAAAGGTCTGTTCGGATCCTGAGCTTCTTCAGTATTAACTATTGCCATAATAATTACGTTTCAATATCATTAATTTAAGTGTTCTTCCACTTCTATTCTACACTACATGGTAAAAAAAATTATCAATAAAATCAAATTGGATGCCATCACTCCATTTTTATTGCGTATTACGAAAAAAGGCATATCTATTGATCTTTCAGAACGATTTGTCCTTTTTCATTTATTGGAAAGATTGCATGGCAAAATTGAAGAAAATCCTTATCTGAACTTTTTAAGCATATTAAATTATCAGAAAAGTTTTGAAAAAACGCTTTCAGAGACCGTTGAAAAATTTTACAAAAAAAGAAACAGTTTTTATTTTAAGCGATTTTTTAAATACGATGAAATATACACTGCTGTTAAGCATGAAATAAGTGAGGTATATCATATAAACAAAAAGGCAAAATTAACGATATTTAAAAACGGTCTTTTAGTTTACGACAATTACAATATTAAGAATTTTAACGTTCTTCTTCTCACCCTTCATTCAGGAGAATTCGTGCCGCAAAACATCAAAAATAAATTTGAGATATCAGACATCAAACGTAAGAAAGAAGAAGATATTCATTCTGACAAGTTGTACAGAAATATCGTTTTAGAACAGGGGGGTATCTGGATTAACAACAAAATGTCCCGTTTTTATTGTGATCTGAACCGATCAATGGATGAGTGTATATATTCAAATCCCAAAGCAGATAAAACTGATAGTGATATATGGGAAAAGGAACTAACCAGAAAAGAGAGGAATAGTATTCTGAGTTTTTATGATGAATTTTATCTTTTATTAAAAAGTGTTATTGAAACCTATTCATTTAATATAATATTTGACGGCCATACAATGCGGGACGGAAAAAGACGTCCAAATGTAAGTTTTGGGACTCATTATATCCCCAAGTTTTATCTGCCTATTGTGACAAGCTTAAAAAGGAAAATTGTTGCTATGGGCTACGAAAATTGCGCCATCAATCAGCCTTATAAAGGAGGGCATATTCTAGCATGGATATCGAAACAGTACCCCTCCGTTTTTACGTTTTCGATGGAGATTAATAAAAAACTGTATCTATGTTCCAATAGACTTAAGCTTAACGTTAAAAATACTGAAAAAATTGCGATTGATTTGCTCAAAATATTTGATATACAGGAAGAAGAGGGGTATCGATTCAATTAAAAATTTATAGCAATAGTTATTAATCCTGCCTGTTTTATTATATTTGGCAAATAGGTTCGGCCTTCTTTTTTATATTTCTTACATTCTCGCTACGCTGCGAAGTCGAGCTTCGAAATATTCATTCCCTTTCGATTACGCTCAAGGTAATTTCATTTTCTCAGGTGAACGTTCTCATCCAGTCTCCTCCACCATTTTTGCCGGGGACCCCAAAAAATGCGAGGCAGGGAAGCAGGAGGAGGGTATTTTTTGGGGAAGGAACAAAACTAATGCGCAAGCTGAAGAAGCCGCCGCAGTTCACGAAGGCGTATTCGTAAGCGAAAGCATAGTTTTGTGATGGCTCCCCCGACTAGATTCGAACTAGTGACCTACCGGTTAACAGCCGGTTGCTCTACCGCTGAGCTACAGGGGAACGTGGCTTAATTTTAAATTTTAATTTTTAAATTTTCAATCTAAAATTCAGCTTCACCAATTTATCGGAGCCTATTGGTTTTTTCAAGTGAATTTTTAAAAGGTTGACTTTTATTAGTTATGAATATATATTCATAATGTAATATAATTTAACTTAAATGATATGCCTGGATTTGATAAAACCGGACCGGAAGGAAAGGGTAAAATGACTGGCCGCGGAGTGGGTTCCTGTAACCCCGATGCCCCAAGAGGGGGTGGACGTGGGATGGGCCGCGGATGCGGCAGGGGATTCGGCCGCCGATCGGCCGCTTCATCCGAGAAAGAAGAGAAATAGCCTTTTTTCTTCTTAATTTATTTTTTTATGACGCGACCCCGTAAAAACCGCCGGATCCGTTTTAATCCAGACGTGCTTTATTTTAAGCCTCGTGGGATTCCTTTACAGGACTTGGAAGAGGTTGTAATTAAAAAAGATGAATGGGAAGCAATTCGTTTAAAATATAAGGAAAAATTAAATCAAACGGAATCCGCCAAAAAAATGCGCATTTCTCAAAGTACTTTTCAGCGCATCCTGTCTTCGGCTAACCAAAAGATAGCGGAAGCGCTGGTCAGCGGAAAGGCGATCCGGATCGAAGATCGTTAGACCGTGCGGGCAATCCGGCTTTTTAGCGTTTGCAGATTTTTTCTTTTCAGGGCGGATATGAACACCGGTTTGAGCTTTTGGTGTTTGTCTTCAATCAGTTTCAGCTGATCCGGTTCCAAAAGATCTGTTTTATTGAAGGCGTAAATCATTTTTTTATTCCCACAATCCAGTTTCTTAAGCACTTTATTCACCACATCCATCTTCCACTCCATATCCAGATCATCCGCGTCTACCACATGCAGAATCAGGTCGGAATCAATTGTCTCGGCCAAAGTGGAGCGGAAAGCGTCGATCAGTTCCGGGGGCAGGTCGCGGATAAAGCCGATTGTATCACTCACGAGCACGCAATCATTCAGTCCCGGCAAAAATACCTTGCCGATTCGGCTGTCCAGGGTGGCAAAAAGCTCGTTTTTGATTTTTACTTCTTTATTAGTCAGGCTGTTTAAAAGCTGAGATTTCCCCGCGTTGGTGTAGCCGACGATGGCCGCGGTCCTAAAACCGGCATTTTGGCGCTTTCGCCGTTGTCCTTCCTGATTTTTTTCGAATTTTTTCAGCTGATCCTTGATTATCTGTTCCCGTTTTCGTATATGCCGTTTCATCACTTCGATATTCGTTTCTCCTTTACCGCGCGTTCCGATGCCCCCTCCCTGTCTCATCAGTTCCGTTCCCATTTTGGCGATGCGCGGCCCTAAATGGCGGAGTCTGGCCAGCTCGATCTGTAATTTAGCCGCTTTGGTGGTGGCGTGCTTGGCGAAGATCTCCAGGATCAGGTCGATTTTATCCCACACCTTGATATGGTGCTTCTCAAAAAGCGCTTCCAGATTATAGAGCTGTTCAGGCTTTAAAAGGTTGTTGATAATCACGTAGTCCGCTTTGGATTTTAAGGATTCTTCCAGAATCTCATCCACTTTCCCTTTTCCTATATAAGTTTTGTAATTCGGCATTTGACGGCGCTGGATTTTGCGGATGATCACAAAACCGCCGTATGTCGAAAGCAGCCGTTCCAGTTCATTTAAACGAGCCAGGCTCTCTTCGCTTGAGGTCTGAGGGGGGATGATGTCGATTAGGATTACTTTTGGTAACATAAAATTTAAGTGCAAGTGGCAAGTGCAAGTGTATACATATCGCTGTTCAATCGCTTGCATTGTGGGCTTGCACTTGCACTGTTTTAGTAAATCATTTCGATCTCCCCGTCACTTTCAGGCCTGCATTGGCACGAAAGGCGCTGGCCGTCGGGCAGATCCATCATTTTTTCAGTTTCAGTCTTTTCCGTGAATTTCCCTTTTTTCGTTTTAAACGCACAGGTCTGGCAGATGCCCGCGCCACCGCAGGCGGCTACGATCTCCGCTCCTTGTTTTACCAATTGCTGCATCATGGGCTCATCACTTTTTTCATCGATTTCGTAGGTTTTACCATTGAGTTTGATTTTATGCATGACTTTTTATTGGAAATTAAAGATTAAAAATTCTTTAAAAGTATTTTAACGAAAAGGATCCGTTTGGGCAAAGATTTAAAAAAACACTTGCATAAAAAATTTATACGTGATAGAGTTGTCCTGGTCGTAGATAGTGCTGAGTCTAGTACGATCAGTTACGACGTAGATAATCGGACCTCCAGCACTACGAACCACCCTCCTAAAAACCCCTCTTCCTGCGGGGCTTTTTTTATGCTGAACCCCTTTCAAAAAGTGGTTCAGCACTCCCCAAATACCGGACTCACTTATTTTATTTGTTGTTTAGTTTTCATTTTTTCTCGCGTGTACGCATATACCCCTTCATTTTTGGGGTAAGAGGGGATAAAGAAAGAAGGGAAAGAAAATAAATAAAAGAAACGGAAGAAATAAATTTTCCTCTGAATCAAGTCTAAAATTTATGTTAATATACTTTTGCTAACAAATTTCTCTATGCCAAAAAAAATCAAAATACTCAGCTGGAATGTGAACGGAGTCCGGGCGATTCTGAAGAAAGGGTTTTTAAAGTGGCTCGATGAGGCGAGGCCTGATATTTTGTGCATTCAGGAGACGAAAGCAGACCGCCTTCAGCTCCCCGCGAGTGTTACCGATCACAAGCATTATCATTCTTTTTGGCATTCAGCCACTTCCAGAAAGGGGTATAGCGGAGTGGCCACTTTTTCTTTAGAGGAACCGATTCATGTTGAAACAGGATTCGGTACAGAGAAATTTGACTGCGAAGGCAGAGTCGTTATGACGGAGTTTGAGCATTTCGTTCTTTTTAATGTGTATTTTCCGAATGGCAAGAAGGATAGCGAACGCCTGAATTACAAGCTGGAATTCTATGAGGCCTTTTTGGTTTACGTCGATCAATTGAAGAAAAAAGGTAAAAAAATCATCTTTTGCGGAGATGTGAATACCGCTCATAAAGCCATTGACCTTGCTCATCCTAAAAATAACGAAAAAACTTCTGGCTTCTTGCTTATTGAGCGGAAGTGGATTGACAGGGTGATAAAAGATGGATATTTGGATGCTTTGCGCGAGTTTCATCCTGAACCGGAGCTTTATAGCTGGTGGGATTATAAGACGCGTGCCAGAGAACGGAATGTGGGCTGGAGGATTGATTATTTCTTTCTTCGAAAAGAACTTAAAAAGCACCTTAAAGACGCTTTTATTTTACCCGATGTGATGGGGTCAGATCATTGTCCTGTCGGGATAGAATTACAATTCTAAACTTGGAGATGATTCATTTTCAGGTTTTTTTAATTTTTCTTAGGGGAAAAAGATACTTGACATCTATAGTATTTAAAGGATAAACTTAGCCCCAGTCCTCTCCTAGAAAAGTATTGATAATTGATTCTATGACTAATAAATCATCCAGCAAGCAGCACGGATTGCATATGGCTGGCAAGCAGCGGCCTAAGGCAAAATTAAGGAACCGTCTCAACAAAGCAAAAGCTTCTTTAAGAAAAGCGGAACGACGGGCTTTAAAAAAGTAGTATAAAAATAGTTGACAAATTTTAAATAAGTATATATAATAACTACCTTTAACATTTAATCTTACTGTTTTTTCAGACTTAAGAACCCTTCATTTGACCTTTTTCTTGAATAGCCTTGACGTATACTGAAAAAACACATTAAGATTTGAATTACTAGCTTTTGCCCTCCTCTTTCTTATTCCTAACCCCCCTTGGTTTTATGGACAGTCAATCAAGCAAACAACAAGACTCAAAAGCTAACCCGGCTTTGGCAGTCCTCCAAGAAAATACGCTTAACTTGAAAGAGGTTATTGACGATATGTTTTTGGTACTCACCGACAAAGAGAAAGATGTGATCATTAAGCGGTTCAGCCTGAACAATAAGCCACGTCAAACGCTGGATAAAATCGGCAAACACTATTCAGTGACCCGCGAGCGCATTCGCCAGATCGAGAATATCGCGCTCAATAAACTGCGCCGAACGGTAAGCAATACTAAACTGAGACTGGTTAACCGTTTAGCTAAACAGTATATCGAGGAAGAGGGGGGGGTGATGCTGGAATCTGAGATCATCAATAAGATGCTTCAGGGCATTTACAGTAATTCTAAAGTGGACGGCAGTATTATTGTCCTGTCACTTAACTGTGATGCTGAGCTTTGCAAGTCTCCCCGCACCGCTACCTCCGAAGCGTTCTGGATGTTTAAAGAGATCTCTATGGGCGAAATCCGCAAGATTGCGGAAGCGTCCATCAGCGCTTTAAAGAAGCATGGCGATGTGATGACTGAAGATCAGGTTATTTCAGCAGTCAAAAATCTCAATTTATTTAAAGACAAATCTGTTTCCAGCAAGCTTATTATCTCCTGCCTTAAAACTGATAAGCGCGCTCGTTGCGTAGAGGCTAAATGGGGTCTTATGGAATGGCGTCATGTTAACCCTCGCAGTATCCGCGATAAAGCGATTATTGTTCTCGAAAAATCCAGCAAACCACTTCATTTTGTGGAAATCGCCAACGCGATTGCGGAAACTGGTTTTGATAAAAAGGTGGTCACGGTTCAGGCCGTACACAATGAGCTTATCCGTTACGATCAGTTCGTACTCGTCGGCCGCGGGCTTTATGCTCTGTCTACTTGGGGTTATGAACCCGGCACTGTGGCGGATGTGATTGAAAAGTTACTGGAAAAGAACGGCGCTATGCCTAAAAAGAAGATTGTGGAATCGGTGCTGAAACAGCGCAAGGTCAAGATCGGTACCATTTCCCTAAACCTCCAGAAAAATCCACACTTCATTCGTGTGGGTCGTGCGGTTTACGATCTGGATATGAAGAAGAAGTAATTTAATTGATTATAAAATTCCCATCCTTGCTTCGGTAGGGGTGGGTTTTTTTGTAAGTTTTGATAAGCTAGTCATAAGTCTTTGATTTATCTTCGACTTATGACTTAGGACTTAGAGCTTAAGGCTATAGGTATTGCTTTTTAGAGATAAATTTGCTATAATAATTAGATTTGAATACGATATAAAAAAGACAAACAAATAAATGGCTAAAAAAATCATCAAAAAAATCACTACCTTTCTCGTCTTAGCATTCGCGTTTTTACCCTCTTTTGTATGGGCACAGACGACGCCGATTTTTTCCGGGGGTGATGATCCTGAACAGGAGGGGGTTAAGGGATTGGGGGACGCCTTGGGGACAACTGGCGTGACGGCGGAGTCGAATTTAGGAGACCTGATTTTAAAATACGTGAACTTCGCTCTGCCTTATTTGGCGCTGGCCGCATTCCTCGGTTTTATCTATGCGGGATTTTTATATGTTACGGCGTATGGAAATGATGAGCAGGTTCAGAAATCCAAAAAGATCCTTATCTACGCGGTGGCCGGTTTGGTGCTGGTAATGCTTTCGTATAGCATCGTTCAGTTGCTTACCAGCGACCTGGTCGAGGGGATCGGTGCGTAAGACTATTAATACTTTATGAAGCTTTTTTGTTCTCATCGCTGGCTTAAAATCCTTAGCATCACTCTGATCGTGGTGGTCGTCTTTTTCTGCGCGGATGTTTTCGTTTCCATGGCGGGAAAAGGCCTGCATACGATGACGGCTTATGCGCAGGATCTCAGCGAAGGCGGAACAGGATTGTCTATTCCCACCGGCGATGTGGAGATCAGTGAATCGATCCCCCAGAAGCCGTTCGGAGAGATTTTGATCTCTATGGTGAATTACTTTATCGGCTTCCTTGGTCTTTTGGCCACCCTGGCTTTTGTGTATGCAGGGGTGCTGTGGATTTTAAGCGGAGGCGGTGAGGAAACTATTACCAAAGCCAAAAAGATCATGACTTACGCCGCTTTGGGAATCGTGGTGGTCATCTTGTCGTATTCGGTCGTCGGCTTTATTACCGGTTCCGCCGGGCCGCCCAGTCAGGATTGGAGCCTGCCGGATCCGGGCTCATCCGGCTGTCAAAGCGATCGTGAATGTGATTCGGGGCTTGTTTGTTTGCACAATAATGATACCAACGCTAACGAATGCACTACGTATGAACCAGGTAATATCTGCCGTGCAGATGATGATTGCCCGCTTGGCTTTGCCTGTAACGATGCCACGGGGCGCTGTATACCCAGTAATCAGCCCGGACGCCAGGAAGGGGGCACTCAAGGTGATCAGAGCAATCCTGTGGTCGATGAGAACCTGGGGGATATCGATAAGTTAATGGATGGTTTGGAAGATGCGCTTGATATTACCGGTCTGACCGATGAAGCAGGAGAAGATGTGCAGAATATCCTCGGAGATTCAGCCACGACTTTGGATGGGAAGATTGGTGAGATTGAAGCCATGCTTGAATCCGGAGTGTTAAGTCCTAATGATGTCCGTATTTTAGAACGTTTAATAGATGCCTTAGAACGTCTGAGGCTGATTCGGGATGAACTGGATGAACTGAATACCAACCGTCCGGAATCTCAGGAAATCAATACGGCTTATACCGAAACTTCTGATGCCTTAGATGCTGTGATCGATGATCCTGCTGATAAGGTTAAATTCCGCCGGTTTACTGCTAAATATAAAGCGCTCAAAGAACTGGTCCGCAAATTTCCGGTGGTGCAGTCCCGCATCTGGGCGTATCCCGGAGAGGGGAATGTGCCCTTTACCGTACAATTCGACGGGCTGGATTCAATCGATCCTACCGGCGGCACCATTGAAACCTATGAATGGACGCTGAACGGCGAAGTGATTGGTTCGGAGCCGGTGATCGTTCACGATTTTACAGAACCCAATAACTATGCGGTCAAACTAAGAGTTGCCACGTCTCAGACCGATGAGGGCGGCTTTAATACTGCTATGGACGGGGTTTCGGTGGTCCGCGTGAAAGCTAATCCTCCGGTTGCGGATGTCCGTTTCCGCATCAACGGTGCGGATGTGTACGATATTTTCCACGTAACCCTCGATGAAGGCCAGGCCGGCCTTACGTTTGATCCAAGCGCTACTACACCGGCTTTGGGGCATGTGATTGAGAAATACGAATGGTCTTACGGAGACACCTTCTCTGAAGTCCGTCTGGTGCCCACCACGGTGGTGCACACATACTCCAAGGCGGGTGAATATTTTATAAAACTGGAAGTCACCGATAACCTAAAGATTACGGACAAACGCATTGTTAAATTATTTATTAAATCACTAGCTGCGAATATTAGTATCAATCCGACACGCGGTAATGTAAATACAGAATTCACGTTCACAGGCCGGGGCTCCCGGTCCGATGACGGGATTATCCGGGATTATGCCTGGGAGATTCAGGATCCAGAAGGCCGGATCGTTGCAGAAAGCGAAGAAGATATCTTTACCCATCGTTTTGACCGCCCTGGTCTTTATAAAATCGTCCTGCTCGTTACCGACATCACGGGTGCGCAGGATAAATATGTAAGAGAGCTGGCTGTGCTGTCACGGCCGCCTGTCTCAAACTTCACGTATTCCGTTCCGATGCCAAATCACCCCAACCGTTTTCAATTCAATGCGGTTGACAGTTATGATCCGGATGAAGGGGATTCGGTTACCTACTCCTGGGACTTTGACGGAGACGGCACGTTTGATGTTTTAAACACTACAGAAGCTCTGCAGACTTATGAATATAAAAAAGTCGGTGAATACCGGGCTAAACTTCAGGTCGAAGATCAGTTCGGCGAACGCGACTTAGTGGACAAAAAAGTATCAGTTTCTTCTATTCTATCCGCGGATATTGTGGCGGCTCAGCGCGCCACGCGCGTGGGGGAACTTCTCGAACTGTCCGTCGACAGTCCCAACGCGGTGGCATATGTGTGGGAATTCGGTGACGGAGAAACGGAAAGCACCGAAGAGCCTACGATCACTCATACCTATAATAAAACCGGCAAGTTTACCGTAAAACTCAACTTTTTTGATTTACAGGATAATGAAAATTTTGACACTCAGCGCATTTTGGTGGGAGCCGGCGAAGAACCTTTGGCAGTCATCAGTTATATGGTCAACGGCCGGGAAGCGCGTGTGGTGGAAGATCTTTGCGGCGAAGAGCCGGGCGCGGTGATCACCCGGGCGGATCTGGTCCGCTTTGATGCCAAAAGTTCGATCAACACCGATGGTTCTTCCCGATTGCTTTCCTACGACTGGACGTTTCCGGGCGGAGAGAAGGGCAGTCAGAAAGACGTCACATTTAAATTCGATGAAGTGAATCTTGAAGGGGAATGTTTTAATGCCAGCTTGGTGGTCCGCGATCAACTTACCGGTAAATTAAGCAAGGAAGATAAGGTTTATTTTAAAGTCATCAATGAATTGCCGCAGGTCACTGATTTCGTGATCACACCGCCGGATCGCGATGAGCTTATTACCCCTGCTAATGTGCAGCTAAAGATCATCAACCCTAAAGATCAGGACGGCACGATTAAAAAATATAAATGGGCTTATTACCGGGAAGGCTTTCCGGATAAGCTGATGGGTGTGCATAATACGTCTGAGCCGTTTACAGAAATGGTCATCACCTCCTTCGGGGAGGCCGATATTGTAAACCGTTATTTCTTTGTGGTGGAAGTCACCGATAATGACAATGGCGTTTACACCAGCGAGGAACGGTTTGGTGAAGTCAGCTATTTAGATGTTAAAAACGGTCCGAACCTTTCACCGGTCGCGGAATTCACGATGGATAAATCCACGATCAGCGTGGGGGATTCCATCACGTTTGTGTCCCGGTCTTATGATCCTCAGGGAGAGGAATTGCCTGCTGAAGCATTCCGCTGGGATTTTGATGGCGACGGGGAATTTGATGACACCAGTTCCGGTGCTCAGGTGAACCGCCAGTTCAACACGCCAGGCGAATACAGTGTCCGGCTTAAAGTGGTGCATCGCGGTCTTTCCAGCAGTGTCGCCAAGACCATTTTTGTGGAAAGCACTGAATCCCTGCCTCAGGCCGCTTTTACGTATGAAGTAGGGGGCAATACAGTGACTTTTGACGGAAGCCATACCCGTTTTGATCCCACTATCGAAGACACAACGCTTCGTTTCGAATGGGATTTTGATACTAAGGATGATGCGAACGGCAATGGTATTAAAGATGATGATGTAGAGTCTACCGAGATCAAACCGTCACATACCTATCCTGAAAAGAGTCTTTATACTGTTAAGCTGAATGTTAAAGACATGATGGGTATGGAGGGCGTGGTGGTGCGTGATGTGGATTTGAGCCTGACTGAAGAGGAACGGATGAAAAACGCTTACCGTTCTTTGCAGGTCAGCGCCCCTAAATATCCCCTGACCACTCTGGATATCGAAGTGATTCCTTCCACGATGGAAAAAGGTGACAGTGCGGATATCAAGGCGCGTGTACTGAATGCCGACAGTTCTCCTTATAATGGGAAAGTCTTTTTTGAGATCCTGGACGGCAGTGGTCAGTTTACGCCGAATCCGGCACAGGCCGAGGATTCCAAGGCTTCCGCTATCTTCACGGCTCTGGATTCCGGTAAGGTCCGTATCCGTATCCGGGCGACGGAGACGCTGTATGGTGAATTGGTGGAAGAAGCAGTGATTACTATTAAATAATTTGTAATTGGTAATTTGCTCGCTAGCGCTCGCGTAACTTGTAATTGATTGTTAAGTAATACAATTACAATTTACGTCCCGAAGGGACAAATTACGAGTTACAAATTACAAAATAAATGATTCAATTCCTTAAAAAAGCAACGGCAGCCCTGCTCATTACCTTATTAATAGGTATTGTATCGGTAATGGCTAGTGGGAAGATGGAGGTAAAGATCGGGGATCGTGTGGATTTTGTAGCCGAGAGCACTCAGGTCTCTCCTGCTTATAAATGGGTGGTTAAAAAAGGTGATGAGATCCTTTCGACTCAGAGCACGCGTAATTTCAGCTATCAATTCAGCCAGCAGGGTGAGTATACAGTCAATCTTACTTCTACCAGCGGAGCGGTTGTGGAAAGCACCACTGTTCACGTTTTGGCAGGCGACCGTTATTCACGCCCGGCCATGCCCGATGAGGAGGGCGGAGAAGTCGTGATTCCCGGCGTTACTCCTCTTAAACTGCGCCTGGAAACCTTACCGCCGAAAGATGTCGAGAATCAGATCGCGCTTCTTGGAGAAAGCGGAAAAGTCCAGTTTCTTATGTCTCAGTCTACCGGCGAGATTTTAGAGTACCGTATTGATAAAAATATTTTCCTCGACAGCGACGGGAACGGCACCGCTAATGATGATATCGATAACGCCGATGATGATTCGTATTTAACCGGTGGCGTCTGGACGGCGGAATACCGGCAGGATGAATCCAGTAAGATCGCGGCGGAAGTAACCCTTGTCGACAAAAATGGTAAAAAAGTAAAACAGCAGGCAGCTATTCTTTTTAAAGAGCATCGTGTTACCGGTGATCCTGTGGCTGCCTGGGAGATCCTCCCTTCATCCGGTGACGACGGCAATGTACATTTATATGAAGATCCTCACACCGTTTCGTTTTATACCCGTCCGTCTGAAGGAAAGATATTAGAATACCGTATCGATAAAAATATTTTTATGGACAGCGATGGGGATGGCGATCCGGCTAATGACATTGATAATCTCAACGATATTTCTTTTAAGACAGGTGATGTCTTTGAAGTCCAGTATAAGAAAACCGATGAGCAGGTCATTGCTCAGCTTATTGTTGTTGGCGAAGGGGGAAAGGGCAGCCGTGTTCAAAAGGGATTCGTTTTTGGCGATAAGCCTGAGCCGCCCGCTCCGCCATTCGATGAAGCCGTTTCCGGCGGAATCCAACTGACCGCAGACAAAGTCTTTGTGGTCAAAGGCGATCCGATCACCTTTACGGTAGCCGGTCTGGAGCAGGCCATGGATCAATACTTATTCGCCTGGGATTTTGACGGGGACGGCGAAGCGGATAAGGAAACTGAAGGCGTCAATACGGTTGAGTATATTTATGATTTCCCCGGCGTGCCGCTGGCGGGGGTGACCATCACCGATAAGGAAGGTAATACGGCGGATTATTTCCTTGAGATCCTGGTAAAGGACGCGGAAGTCACTAAGGCTGATTTTACGTTTGAAGTTGACGGCAATACCGTTCATTTCACAAATCTTTCAACCGTCTCAATGAGCCTTGCTAATAAGACTTTATCTTATCAGTGGAGTTTCGGCGAAACGGATCCTGATTCTTATGAAGAACAAAAAAGTCAGATCGGTGAGGAAAATCCGATTTATCATTATCCGAAAGCGGGCGCTTATCTCGTCACTCTCACCATTACGGATGCGGATCAGGTGACGGACAGCAAATCCGCGGAAGTGGAGATCCTGCAGGATGTGACTGGTGTTGTAGACCAAGGTGAAGCTGAAATCACGGACAGCGGAACTGGCGAGAAAAGTCCATTATTTGTAAAATTGCTTAAATTCGCCCTTTACCTGATTTTAATCGTGATCGGCCTGACACTTCTGATTGTTGGCGGGGCTTTGGTCTTCTTTAAGATTCAGCAACCGGATCTGACGTTTGAAGAGCTGGTGGACGAACTAAAAGCCAAAATCCTGATCAAGATGGGGGCTCATGAGACGGAAGGACTGCCGGCTTCTGAAATGCCGCCTCAGCCACCTTCTGATATACCTTCTCCGCCTTCTGAGCCAGAGGAAGAGACATCTGCTGAACCTGCCGGTAAAGAGGACAGTAAAACACCGCCCTGGATGCAGGGCAAGGAAGTGATTGAGGGGGAAGTGGAGGAAACGCCAGAAGAATCTGAAGATGACGATGAAAAACCGCCTTCTGAACCGCCTACGGGTGAAACCGATGCGCCGGCGTCTGGAAAAGGGCCTGTTCCGGATTGGTTAAAAGGAGTATAAGCTTCAGAAAACCTTTCAAAAAGGTTTTCTGCCTTTCCAAACAGGTGTTTTCGCCTTGCGGAAAAGCTCGCTTAACTTCGTCATGATTTGCTTTGGGGCCCATCGGAGCATACCCAAAGCGGCATCGTGACTACGTGCGCTCATTTTCCTTCAGGCTCACTTATTATATTTGGTGTTGGGTCGGTTGGCGGTTTTGATAAGTTGAAAAAGTTTTAATTCCAACATCTTTCGCAATGGCAAGAGCTTCATCAAAATGGCGGGCGATTTCATGGGTGTGATGGGCGTCGGAGCCGAGTGTGAAGTGTCCGATGCCGGTTTCCAGGCACCATTTTAGGATGGTTGGGTGAGGGAAGAGTTCTTTACAGCGTTTGTGCATGGAGCCGGTGTTTAGTTCCATCCCAATCCCTTTATCTCTCATCTTTTTTAAAATGGCAATCAGGATTGTTTTGTATTTTTCCGGTTTAAACGGGCCGTAATGTTCGTGGCCATATTTTTTGATGATATCAAAATGCGCCACGGCACTGATCCGGCCCCATTCGATCAGCTTCAGCATTTCTTCGAAATAGCGATGGTAAGCTTGCGTTTCAGTTCTCCCTTCAAAAAACTGATCCGCGTGGGTATGGCCGGAAATATTGATGCCATCCAGGTTGTGGACAGAGCCCAGAATGAAATCGAAAGGGGCTTTTTCAACCAGCTCTGTTGCCGGGCACATATTGTCTTCATACTGCACCTCCGCGCCGAATCCTATCATAAGGTCAGGATATTTTCGGCGGAACACGTCGATTTCCTGACGGGTTTTCCTAAACCGCTCCAGGGCGTCCGGCTGAACCGTTCCCGGCATCCCTTCACTGTTTACGAATGTTTCACTGTGATTAGTGATACAGATGGCGTTTAGCTCCGCTTCCAGGGCTTTCTCAATAATCGCTTCCGTCGGGGAATCGCTGTCGGGCGAGAAATGGTTGTGGATGTGGTAATCAATTAACATTTGATCTTTAACAAGTGACAATTAACCAGTGTTCAAAAACACATTCGCAAGTCAAATGTTAAATGTCAATGGCCAAATATTTTTTAGATTTCTTTACAGAAAGTGAGAGTTTCTGTAAAATATCTTTAGGTTACTAACAAAAATAAAATGGACGACGATAATTTGAAAAATCCATCTGATATGCTTGAGGAGTCTAATGCTTCTGAGGAGGTTTCCGGTGAGTCAAAGCCTGTATCGCCGGAAGCGGAAAATGTAGCGATGAATCAGCCCGACTATGAGCCTGACCTTGAAAAGGCAAAAGAAGAGCTGAACGCGTCTTTAGCAAAAGCAAAGGAGGAATCGGCGGTCAGACCCTCTGCTGCCACCGATATAGCAGGGTCATCCGGTGATACCGAAGAAACGCAGCATCCTGCGTCTCCGGAAGAAAGTAAGGGTGAAAAAGAAAAATTCAAAGAGTCAAAACCCGACGTACCTGTTCCGCCTAAGAAAATCGGGAAAGAGGGCGCTAAGCGCAAAAATAATGCTAAATTTCTGGTAATCATGGGGCTGACACTCGCCAGTCTTTTTGTTCTTTTTGTGGTACTGATGGTCCTGGTGATCGCGGGCGGGGGAGCGGAAAGTCCGGTTTTATCCTCTTTAGGGATCGATGCGGCGGGGATCAAATCTTTTTTACTCACGATCATCAACCTGTCCTTTGGTTTTTTAGCTCTGGTCTTTTTTGTTCTGGCGGTGGTCGGTGTTTTTAAACTCCTTTTTGCCAAAAAAGACGATAAAGAAGCCAGAGGCCGTGGAATCCGTATGGCGTTGGTCGGCTTTTTGCCGCTCGCGGTGATTATGGTGGTGTGGATGCTCCTTTATAATTTTATCAGTAATATCGAGATCTCAGCGGAGCGGGTGAAGGCGGAAATCGTGATTCTGGAACCTACGGAGCTGACTGGCCTTCAAGCGCCACTTGAAGTCACTTTCAGTTCAGAAAATGTCGTCAGAGCTTTGCAGGCCGGCAACCTTCAGGTTACGGGCATTAAATGGGATTTTGACGGAGACGGCACGTTTGAAACAGAGCCTAAAGATTTTGAAGTCTCGTATCTTTACAGTCGTCAGGGCACTTATAATGTAGGCCTTCAGGCGATTGTACAAGGCGAGGAAGAGCCTCGTATATATAATTATCTTTTGTCCATTGAAGAGGCTCTATTCGGTGCGGAGCCGTCTAAAGGCACCGCTCCGCTGGATGTAAAATTTGACGCGAGCGGCCTGATCCCTAAAGGCACCAAAGTTCAAAGTCTGGACTGGGATTTTGATGGGGACGGCGCTTATGAACTGACCGGAAAAGACAACCTCCGCCCTGAATACACGTTTGAGCAGATCGGTACCTATAACGTCCACCTCCGGATGATTGATCAGAATAACCTGGTGGATAATTATTACCGTGATATTGAGATTATCCCCGGCGACCGGCCGCTGCTTTCGGCTGACATCGCCGCTACGCCAGGGCTTTCCGGCGTGATTCCGTTTCAGATCCGGTTTGACGGCTCAAAAAGTGAAAGTGTGAAAGGGTCTATTGTGAATTATGAGTGGGATTTTGGTGACGGTTCCCAGACTCAGGTTGGCCGCAGCGTGTCTCATATTTACAATGAGGCCGGTACTTACACGGTGACTTTAAAAGTGCGTGAAGATTCCGGAAAAGAGGCTGAAACGTCGGAGGAAGTCACGGTGCGAACCGTTTCTTCCGTGCCGGAAGCCAGAATCGGTACAAATCCCTCTGTCAATGCAGAAGGAATAGTTTTTGACGAGCTGCCCTTTAAGGTTGCCTTTGACGCGTCCGCTTCTACAGACGCTGATGGCGATATTGTGGAGTATGAATGGGATTTTGGCTTAGACACGGCCACTCAGGTCGGGCAGAAGGTCGAATTCACTTATGAAACGGCCGGTGTGTACACCGCCACACTTGTGGTTCGTGATTCGGAAGGTCAGGAAAGCAGTGCAAATATTAAAATAGAAGTCGTTGAACCGGGTGTGCGCGCTATAATCACAGCGACGCCGGAAGAGGGGACTGCTCCGCTGACCGTTGATTTCGACGGATCTTCTTCCAGTACCTTTGAGGGTAAGATTGTCAGTTATGAATGGGACTTCGGTGATGGCAGTGCGCCCACCATTACCAGTGCGCGTGTTTCACATAAATATAATAATGTCGGTACGTATCCTGTCCGCCTTAAGGTGACCACGAACCAGAACGGGACGGCGGAGATCACTAAAAACATCTATGTGCGTGAAATCCCGCTAAGGGCGTGCTTTGAGCCCAGTCGTCGGAATGGCGAGGCGCCACTCCCTGTGACCTTTGATGCTAAATGTTCCACGGGTGCGGTCAGCACATTCCGTTGGGATTTTGGGGACGGTGAAGAGAGCGATGCCCGAAAACCTTCCCATACCTTTGAGAACCCCGGCAATTATAACGTGACATTAGAGGTTTCTGATGATAAAAATAATGTGAGCGATTTCAGCGACGTGATCGTGGTTGAGGGAACTCTGGAGTAATCAAAAAAGCCTTAAGTCTTAAGTCCTAAGCTATAAGCCGAAGACTAAAGACTGAAGGCTTAAGACTTATAACTTAAGACTTATAATTATTTATGAATGATGCTAAGCGGAAAAAACTGGTAAAAATTATTGTGATTGCGGCGATTGCAACCTTACTGCTCACTTCTTTTGCACCATTATTAGCCAGTCTCGGGCAATAAATTCCGAAAAACTTTCAAAAAGTTTTTCAGCCCCTGCCTACCGCCTGCCTGCCGGCAGGCAGGTTTTCCAATTATATTTAGATGGAGAAGCGTGAAATCATTCCCCTAAAACAACGTCCGGATCTTCTCCTTACCTTACCAGGGTCCAAGTCCATCACGAACCGTGCATTCCTTTGTGCGGCTTTGGCGAAGGGGAAAAGCAGGCTTTATGGAGCGCTTGAATCGGATGATACGACCGCAATGCTGAACGCATTGCGGAAATTCAAAATTCGAATTTCTAAATGTCGCCACAAGGGCGAGAGGAGCGAAAATTATATAGAAATTGAAGGGGGCGGCGGAACGTTTAAGTCAGGAAATATCACGGTGGATGCAGGTGCCTCCGGGACCACCACCCGCTTTTTAACGGCTCTGTCGGTTCTCCTGAAAGGCAAAACAGCCATAAAGGGCACTAAGCGCATGAAAGAACGCCCTATAAAAGATTTAAAGGATGCCCTTGGCCAGTTGGGCAAAGGAGAAAAAGTGATTCGTATTAAAGGGGATAAAAGCAGTCAGTTTCTTTCGGCCCTTCTTATGATCAGTCCGTTTTTCGGACCTTTAAAAATTGAAGTGATGGGCGAATTGGTCAGTAAACCATATATCGATATCACGATTGCCGTGATGAATACTTTTGGGGTCAGTGTTCAGAATAAGGCTTATAAAACATTCATTGTTAAACCGCAGCGATATAAGGCAACGGATTACTGGATCGAAGGCGATGCCAGTGCCGCCAGCTACTTCATTTCAATGGCCTATTTACATGGTGGCAAGGTGGGATTTTCTAATCTTCAGACCCCCAGTTTGAATAAAAAATTTGTTCATAAAGAAAAAACGGCTTCTGTTTCAGCAAAAGGTAAAAAACTGAGTAAAAAAAGTATTCAAGGTGATGAGAGATACGGAAAGATGCTTAATTTTTTAGGAAAAGGGGAAATCAATATGAATGATATGCCGGATGTGGCGATGACTTTGGCGGTGACCGCACCGTTTGTAAAAGGTGCAAAGATCACAGGGCTTTCCACGTTGCGCATTAAAGAAACGGATCGTCTGATGGCCTTGTCGACGGAATTGAAGAAAATCGGCGTTAAAGTGAAAACCACGAAAGATTCAATTACCGTTGAAGGCCCATTGAGGACCCAATTGATGGCAAAAGGTTATCAAACTAATAATCAATCAATTGGGCCTTCCATTGGGTTTTCCATCGATACTTATAACGATCATCGTATGGCCATGTGTTTTGCGGTCGTCGGTACAAAAGTTCCCGGAATTGTGATTGAGGATCCGGCCTGTGTGAATAAGACTTATCCGCAGTTCTGGCAGGATCTGGAACGAGCTTATTTAACGCCGCTTAAGCTCGGTAAAAAGAATTTGGTACTGACAGGCATGCGATGTTCCGGGAAGACCCGTAATGGCAGGAAGATCGCTGCACTTCTTAATCGCCTATTTGTTGATTTAGACGCGGAAATCGAAAAATTTGAAGGCATGACAATCCCCGAAATCGTCAAAAAACACGGATGGGACACTTTCCGCAAGACCGAAGCGCTCGTCTGCAAAGCGATTACGAAGTATATAAAAGAGCCTCTGGTCATCGCGACAGGCGGGGGAGTGATTTTGAATGAAAAAAATATGAAAAATCTGAAAAAGAATGCTATTAACGTGTTTATTTTTGCTGACCCCGATGCAATCATCCGTCGTATAGAAAAAAAAGTCGGCACTCGCCCTTCGCTCACCGGCAAAAAGCCTGAAAAAGAAATCCATGACGTGTGGCAGGAGCGTCGGGATCTTTACTTAAAATACGCGGATGCTGTATGGGATAACACGGGTGGAAAGGTATTAGAGGAGCATTTGGAGAAAATTTTTTAGTTTTAATAGTCCGCTTTGTCTGGCCGACACCAAAAAAACCTCCAGATTCTTTTCAGATGATTTTTTTCATAAAAGCGCTTCGCTCTTTCTAATGAATAGAGGAGAATGGCAGCAACTCCCATTTTTAAACTGTTTTTCCGGATTTTTGAAAGTATAAAGGTTCCGATTCCTCTTCCTTGTAATTCGGGATCTACCACGATTTTGTGAATATACATGATGGAAAAAATACCGATAATGCTGATGATGCTGTAGGCAAAAGCTGCCCGAATCCGTTTTTTGTCTTTTAAGATGTAGATCTTTTTTTCCAGGATCAGCCGAAGGACTTTTCTTGGGTTGATCTTTGGATCGATGACCGAGAATAATCTGACCACCTTTTTAGCGTGATGTGCTTTAGCACATTTTATTTTTAATTCTTGGAGCATGTTTTTTATTTTTTTCTCCCGACCTTGCTCAGGACATGCTTTTTCTGGAACCATACCAAGTAGGCGATTTCCAGCAAGCCGACTGTGTTGAGCAGAAGAAGTGCTATGAACCAGTAGAGTTGGTTATTACGGCCGCATTTCCACAAAGCCACGCCTTTCCAGGCAAGGCTCCAGATGATGAGGGGGATCAGCCAGGCTTCCCCGATGGTTAGATTCTGGACTAAGGTCATAATTATAATGGGTTAAGAGGTAATTTTTGGATCATTCTTAATTATATTACGAATAAAGAATAATGAAACAATTGTTGTTAAAATCGCCATCATTACAATGGCTGAATAAAGGGCGGTTGAGATCAGTCCGGTTTTCAGGGCTATGTTGGCAATCACCAGTTCGATGACTCCTCGTGAGTTCATTCCCCAGCCGATCAGATAAGCCTGCTTCCAGCTGAGATGATCGAAGAGCTTGACCAAAAGAGCTCCTGCCATCTTTCCTGCTATAGCTATACTAAACACAATCAGAATTAAAAGCGGTTCCTGAGCCAGGCTTCTGAAGTCAAAATTCAGAGCGATGTTAATGAAGAAAAAAGGAATGATGAAGCCGAACAGAAAAGTCTCCATTTCATGTTCCTCATATTTTTCATCCTTTTTGAGTTTAAAGGATTTCTGTAAAATTATCCCGGCAATAAATGCCCCCACAATGGCGCTCAGGCCTGCCAGTTCTGAAAAAATCGCCAATATCAGAGCGCTTAAAATCACCACATTGAACATCGCAATATCCTTTCTTTTTTTCTCGAATAGACTAAGCACACTAGGAATGATTTTTGAGGCGGCCCACACAATCCCAATAAAAATGAAAAGTTTTACAGGAAAGAGAAACAGGGTTGTGATATTGTTCCGGTTGGCTAAGATTAAGATGATTGCCAGGTAGATCATTCCGAAAATATCGTCCAGCATGCCGGCACTTATTAAGATCGATCCCACTTTTGTCTTCACTTTTTTAAGCTGTAAAAGAATGGCCATGTTGGCGCCTTCAGCTGTGATGGAAAGAGAAATACCCAGTACAATACTGGTGATCAGCGGGAAGCCCATGGTATAGCCGGCAGCCGTTCCCAGAAAAAGGGGGATCAGTGATCCGAATACAGCGGTCAGTATGGATTTTTTTTTACATTGGTTGATGCGGTCGATGTCGGTTACCAGGCCAGTTAAGAGGAGCAGAAAAATAATCGCCAGTTCAGCAAAGGTCTCAATGGCTGCTGCTGATTCAGGCGTAAAAATATTATTTTTAATAAGAGGCACTGCTAAAAACAGGCTTGCTATAAACTGGCCCAGAATCGGCGGATATTTAAAATGGGTCGCCGTTCGAGCGCCAACAAAGGTGACCAGCAAAGCAATCGTGATTGTTAAAAGAATACTCATTTTATTTTTTGTTTTAACTTTTTAATTATACTTGTTTTTTGAGATTTTGCACAGTTTTTACTCTTATTTGACAAAATAAATATTAATTTTATAATAATTCAAAAAAATGTCTAACTTTTTTCTTGACTTCATGCAGTTGCTCAGATAAAATCCTTTTGCTTATACTGAGAGTTGAGTCTGAAATAGATTCTTAAGTAAGCCTGTATTGTTCATTAACAATAAGGTGTATTTAAAAAGATCTTCGCATTTTGACGAACGAAGTTCTTGCAAAATTAAATACAATTTGGGTTATGTGCTCTTCTTCCATGCAGTGCATAATCCAAGAAATAATATTGCATTTTGAATGCAGTAAAGATAAGTTTATGTGTCACATTTTCCCCCTGTTCTCATGTCTGGGGTAAATGTGATTCAAATTCCGAATATTCTTAGAGCTTTAATCAAACATGAATAAATTAACCCCGCAACAAGTGCGGGGATTCAAACTTTTTATGAAGAGTTTGATCCTGGCTCAGGATGAACGCTAGCGGTGCGCCTAACACATGCAAGTCGAGCGATATAGCGGCGAACGGGTGAGTAACACGTTGGAACCTGCCCCGGACTCAGGGATAGCCCGCCGAAAGGTGGATTAATACCGGATGGTCCCGCAAGGGTAAAGCTTTTGCGGTCCGGGAGGGGCCTGCGCAGTATCAGCTTGTTGGTAGTGTAACGGACTACCAAGGCTACGACGCTTAACTGGTCTGAGAGGATGATCAGTCACAATGGAACTGAGACACGGTCCATACTCCTACGGGAGGCAGCAGTGAGGAATCTTCCGCAATGGGCGAAAGCCTGACGGAGCGACACCGCGTGGAGGACGAAGGCCTTTTGGTTGTAAACT
>Ga0180007_10000411_pt1 | contig 74068 bp, 58 predicted proteins | sample MM_PC_MetaG_FD_121122 | JGI IMG/M metagenome (GOLD analysis project Ga0180007, IMG submission 121122) | Groundwater microbial communities from the Aspo Hard Rock Laboratory (HRL) deep subsurface site, Sweden - MM_PC_MetaG | ecosystem: Environmental > Aquatic > Deep subsurface > Groundwater... | reverse complement strand
GATTGATGCCTGGAATCAGCGGATGAATGTAGATATCGCTAATGATGCTTACAAGTCCGACTTCTATGGCACAAAGAGTGGTTTTGGGCCAGGTGGTTTGTTATATGCCGACCAGATTTTGCCCTTTAGCATTAACATCTTCTTGAAGAATGAATTTGGCCAGGCTGCCATTATGAATATTATTGGTGTACAAATCATCAATGAAGGTACTGGCGTTTCAGTTGATGACATTACAACTGAGAAAGCATATTCATTCGTTGCGAGAGACGTTTGGCCGTTGAGAAAGATCAACACAGATAATCCTAGCGCTGGCTAACATTAATGGCTTCACAATTAGTTACACAGACTCCTACAGGTCCCGTGTATACTATATCCAGGGCTGCCGGTGAAATTCCTGCCGTTAAAGATGGGAACTTCATCGGCGCCGCTGGCCAAAATACTTCATACGCGGGTGCCGATATAGTTGCTGCATTTAGGATGCCCAATGGCAGTGCCAGGGTATTCGGCTCTTTGCAGACCGTCAGCTATAGCACACATCGGGACCCGTTTCTTGTTAGACGTCTTGGCACGGTTAATCCAGCTGGCTTCACAGTCGGTCATCGTACGATAGCGGGGAGTCTTATCTTCACTATATTTGATAAGCACGCGCTATCTGAATGTATTGATGAGTTATACAAGACGTATCCATCTGGCAAGGTGTCAGAATCTATTGGATATAATCATTTGCCTGATGAACTTCCTCCTTTTGACATATACATACATCTAACAAATGAATTCGGTTCTTCGTCTAGATTTGCTATCCTTGGTGTTAAAATTTCAGATGATGGTAGCACGTTCTCCATCAATGATTTATATACAGAAGAAGTGTTCCAGTTTGTAGCATTAGATATACAGCCGTTACGAGTTAAAGAACGAGAAAGTGGCGGCGCTAAAGGCTGGAACGACTATCTCTATACCACTCTGATAGATAGAGAAGTGCGTTATCGTGTTGATAGACCGCAACCAATCGTAACTATCTGGAACGAAAGAGAAGGGAGATATGTACCTGGCGACGCTTCTGATTTATTAAATCAAGATGTTAACTATAAAATTCTTGATCTTGCTGACCCTAACATATTATATCCTGTCACAATTGTAGACGTAGAGGAAACCGAATGAATAGGTGTATCGTATGGCGTCAGACTCTGACTATCGTCAATTTGTCCCCTCATTTTCTGGTGAAGTAGAGCGCCGTTCGGTCGAGAGACTGACGTATCCAGTGCCATATATGACTGGTTCTGATGCGTTTGTCGCAATCGGCTCACGCATTATCACAGAAATCAATAGCCTCAATTGTGTTATGAGTGAGAATGTCTTGCCCATCTATGGGATATGGAGCAGGTCATTTGACGCCGTGGCTGTTGGCGTGAGGAGCATCAGTGGGATGTTCGTCGTTAACTTCGTGCGCCCTGGGTATCTACTTGAGGTACTTCAGTCAGAATCCCTTGGGCCAGTCGCTACACCATCGGAAGGTTGGACAGAGTCAGTACCACGTTTCAGGCAAGAATATATTGATAATAATCTTGTTTCTCTATCTCCTGCGGAAGATTCTGATGTATCTGCCGAAACCCTCGGCGCGCTGGCTATACAGGACCTTGATAAATTCCTAGAGATGGCTGACTCTCTTGATGAACAATATTATCAGACTGGCAGAAAACAAGCACAATTAGACTTCCAAGTTGGAGATAGGGTTAAGTCTTTATTCTATAATGAACACGGATATATTAAGCCAACGAGCCTATCAGTAATATATAAGCCGTCTAGACCTAATGAGGGAGGGGCATTATCTGCTTCGGCGCGTGTTATCGAAGGCGTTCATATAGTAGCCTGTAGGCAACTATTAGACATGTCAGGACGAACGGTTATGGAAGAATATCAGTTCATAGCCAGGGATGTTAGAATCGCTGAAGAAGGCAATTCAAATACAGAAGAAATAGTTCCAGCACCAGATGATGAAGCGCCTATTATTCCCGAGGGAGGAGGAAACTCCTAACAAACAAAAAGAACCAACAGAGGAAGACACTCCAGATTATACCAGAGCTCCTTACGTGCTCTAAGAATGATAGGAGGATTGTATGATTGATTTCACAGAACCAACAGAAGAAGACATCGCCCAACTTAAAGCAAAGTATGGCGTGCTCTTTTCCTGTAGCATTGGGGGTAGATTCTTTATCTTTAGGGGCTTGACTCGTGGAGACCTTAAAGAAATCTATGCCGATGTTATGGCCGACATAACGAAGAAGATGCCAAAGGAGGTACTCGAAAAGGACATTGAATCGCTGGCTCCAGATGTGCAGACAGAATTTGTGGTCAATTATAATGCCAGTGAGGAAGAGCATTTCGTCAAGACCGCCGTGGTGTGGCCAGACTTCTCTGGTCTAACTACGGATGAATTTGATAAGGCAATGCCTGCTAATGTATCTCCAAAACTACATTATGAGATTAAGAAACACAATAATCTCATCGAGCAGTTGGACGAGGAGCAGCCAGAGGTAAAAAAACTCTAGTGGGCGCGAAGATTTTGCGCGCCCGCGATAGAATCTCTCAAGACCTATTCGAACAATTAGATCTATTAATAGTAGAAACACTAAGGATGCCCTATTCTGATGTCCTTAGGCTTCCAATAGATAACTGGTGTGAATATGTAGCAAAGGCTGAATATGTCCTTAATACATATCGGTCTATATCGTCACCAATGGTGGCTCAGAATGGCAAGGTAACAATGATTCCTATGACGCTACAGATAGACCTTGCTGAATGCTTTAGGGTGCCTTCTGTTGTTCCTGAGCAAGCCAAACAGGTCGAACAGAGCAAGGAAGAATTCCTGAAAGACATAGAACGACTATATTCAACCCCAACACCTCGCGCTCCCGATAATATACCTGGGGTCTATAAGAGGTCAGGGACCGTAGGTTAGCGGTCCTCTTTTATTATGAAGCATAAAGAACAGGCTAGATTTAGGAGTACCCTTAAGGGCGTAGCTTTAGTCGCTGGCGCCGCGTTGGTGGTTAAGTCTGGCGCTACAGGTATTGCTGCTAGGTTTGTTCGCGAGCATTTTACCGAGGCCGTCGCTACTAAGTATAGTCAGGTAATAAAAGAATATGCTGGTAGTCGTCTTCTATTTGAAGGCCAAAAGGAAATCGCACGTCTCGAATCCTTACTAAAGAATAGGGTTCCTTCTACTCTTCCCTATACATCTGAATTGGACCTTGTTAAGTATGTTCATCACGTCGGGCGCGAACTTGGTATTTCTAAGACTGTTCCTATTCAAGAGATAGAAAAGGCGATGAAGGCTCATCCTACAGTGCGAGGAATGCCTACTGCTGAAATCTATAGAGTCGTTGAACATTTACAACACGGTATTTCTTTACCAGAAGGGGTATCTCAGGGGCAAGTTGATTTTATCCGTAATATGACCCTCTATGGTACTCTGACCGACTCACAGAGAAGTTTTATACAGACGCGAATTGTTAAGGCTACACCCCGACTATTACCTACCAGCAAGGCAAGTGTATGGGATAAGTTATTCGAGCCTACCGCGACGAAGAGACTAAGCCTTTACGATATTCAAAGGCAGGGTGCTCCTGCCGAATATCGAGAGATGTTCGAAAATATACAGGGACAATTTACAGAAGGAGGACAGGCAAGAAACTTCTTTGATCAATTAGTAGAAGAGACATATAAGGTAGGAGATACCAACCGTCAAATCTCGGAGCTCATATCGATAGATAGTGCCCTGTATGTTAACAAGACCGATGAACTCCTCTCTGTAAAGGGAAGGAAGGAATTCTTTAGTGCACTCTATGCAAAGGCCGCTGATATCCCTCTCGTTCCTATAATTGGTTATAATCCACTTACGAGTTTGCGCTCAATGGTGGTGCCATTCTATGGTCCAGAGACGATGTTCCATATCTTTTCTGGACAGGCTATCCCTGGCTTCAAAGGCTCGGGGATGTATTATAATATAGGGACCAAATTATATAATCTTGCTAATAGTGATATAGGCGTTCAGATGCCCATTGGGCTCGTCAAGCCGATGAAGACCTCCGCGGGCCTCGGGCGCTATCTCTCTCCTGCTATAGGATTTGGGTTTAGGCCTCGCTCCTTCAGAGAATACGCTCTATCCTTTCTTCTCAAAGACCGCCCCTCTGCTGATAATCTCTATCCTCCTACCGTTATGAAGTTGTTCAAGAATGACCGCAATCTCACACCAGATAGTGTCTTTGGTTATGGGCGTATAGATGAGCGCGTCTTCTTGAATCAGATGGAAAAGTTCTTGCTTCAGAGATCTAAGTTTGAAAAGATCCCTGTCGCTGCGCACGATATTGTCATCGCTGGCGAAGCAGGTAAGAACTGGAAGGTTGGCGAACTCTTAGCCAATCGTGATAAATTACTAGAAGCTCTTGGCTATTTCAACGAAGGAACAAAGATACCAGGAGATGTATTAGTATCTCGTTCAATGCCTGAATTCGCAGGCCTAACTTCTATGCTTGACCCAGGACACCTGGCAGTTGGTAAGAAGTTGTCAGGAGAAGATATAGCAGTAATACGTATGCTGAAGAAGCAAGGAGATAGGGCTGCCGAGTATATGCGTACTGCTGGTGTAGATGAGCCTCTCAATGCTTGGCTGAATATAGACTTTGAACGTTCTACAGTAGAGACCCGCGCGCTACGTCAATTCCTGAAAGATACGCTTTTAGAAAATGAAGCATTATTCACTTCCCGTCCTTTTGATAAGCCTCATATTCAATGGGCCAGAGAGGTAGAAGCATATGAAAAGATTATGTATCCTTTCTTTAGCCGCGCATCGAGTGCTGTTAGAGCAACTGTTGATGAAGCATTAGAGCGAGCCGTAACAACTGGGGCGATTACAGCCGAAGAGGCATCGGCAAGGGGGCTATCACAAGGTTCGGCGATAGGAGAAGTGATATCTGGCCTTATAGGAACTAATAAGGCTATATCACAAGCGGAAGGGGCCTCGGCAATATGGGATGCTATTAAGGGTTCCGCTGCTGATGCGTCTAATCTGATGACAGATAGATACAGCACATCGTCTATGATGTGGCACCAGTTATTTATGCCTATCTCTCAGTTTATGTCGGGCGTGCCTCTTGTTGGTAATTTCTTCCGTGATAATATGGCCAATCCTAAACAGCAGCTTCTAGCCATCGCTGCGGCGACTACTGCTATTGGTGCTACATATAACATTGCCTCATTTGTTGATTTTCTTCAAAGGAAAGGAGGCCACGAAGGACTATATGGCACCGCCGTCAATGCTTGGGTAAATATAAATCTTGGCCTTGCTTCAATGAGGGGAGAGAGAGAGGAGAAAGAGAAGTATTATCTTGAAGGAGAGAAGGTAATACGCAAAGGCAGATTCTGGACTCTTTCTAATACTCCATTCCTTGGAGAAGGCGCCATTGCTACTGTTCCAAATATATATAAGAAGAAAGAAGCGCGCGGCGAATATCTACGCCAGATGTATGGAGAAGAGGAAGGAGACTATTGGTCGTGGTATCTGAATCCTCTCAGGAGCCGTGTATTTGATAGATATCATCAAGAGAAATTACATTACCGAGATATGCCATATGAGATTAGTGCGCCACCCTTTGATCCTAATACACCACACGGAGCCGTAGCAAATCTTTTCTTAGGATGGATAAAGCCACCTATAAGATTACAGCAAGCCATTGGTGCTGGGGGTCCAGGTGGAGGAGGGGGGACTGGTGCGGGCGTCGCTGTAACCTCCGGAGACATTACCTATGCAATGGGTGCTGGTGCTCCTGGACCTCAAATAGCAGGCATACCAATTAGACAAGCTGGCTATGGTTCTACTGGGGAATTTAGTTCCCTTGGTCGTCCAGGCAAGGGAACGTTATTTTCTCGTGATGTTCTTGTTGGCCTAAATGAAACATCTGCTAATCTTGCCGCCGCGCCCGCGATGGGCACTGGAGTTAAGGAAGGACTCTCTCAAGTATTCCATTCACTGACAGAAGTTGCTGGACTTCGTGGTTGGGCGCTCCAGGAATTAGTAGGAGAAGACCAGTTATTCAGGTCTAGGTTCGAGACACCTGGAGATTATTTCTCTGCTGGCTTCGCATTAAAAGATCTGCAACTTGGTGGTCTTCCTTATGAGGAATTCAGTGAGATACCTCGTCGTCTCTGGGCGCCACCGCGCAGGGGACAAGCCGTTAATAGAATTAGGAATGATCAACCGACGTGGATGCCAGGTTGTTTTATAGCTGGCACCAAAGTGTTAACTGATAAAGGCATGGTTACCATAGAAAGTCTTGCTATAGGCGACCGCGTATTATCACACGATGGCACATTTAATGCAATTGAGCAGGTTAATGAACGCGATTATACCGATTATCTTATAGAAATAGAGGCACAAGGTATATCATCAAATATCATTTCTACACAAGATCATCCATTCCTTGTTATTAAATCGGATAGATGTCCATATCATAAAAGGAATAGATATTGTATACCTGGACTTCACCCAAATAATAATAAACCCTGTAAATATTGTAAGACCAAACAATATTCGGAGCCAGAATGGACTGCTGCCCAAAGTATAACTCCAGGCGACTTTGTACTAGAGCCGATAATTCAATCTGTCCCACGATGTTCTATCCCAGACATCATACAAAAGCCTGCGCGTGGTCGTATAAAACTTAGCAATTATTCTATTGAGGACGATTTTATCACGGGGGTGGCCATAGGATTCTATCTCTCTGAAGGGCACGCTACCAAATATAATGTAGTATTCGGTTCTGGAAAAAACGAAGAACATCAAAGAATAGCGCTAGATGATTTTTGCTCAAGACATTCTGTTCATACTCATCATAAGCCTGTTTATAGAGAGGATGGCACGGGATGTATAGTAAGCCAGGCAAATTCCGTCGAACTTTGTGCTTGGCTTAGAAGTCAATTTGGCCATCTATCAAATTCAAAGTACATTCCAGATTGGGTATATTCATCAAGCGATGAATTAAAACTCGGCATCGTTTCTGGATATATTGAGGGTGACGGATGTTGCTTTAATGGCTCATTATCGGCCACAAGTACGTCCTTATCGCTTTTAACGTCCATAAAAGCAATCTTGGCACAATTCGAGATAATATCATCTTCTGGCAGAGAAGACAAGAAAGAACAATATACCATAACCATTTCTGCACAAGGAGGATACAAATTACGTCAATTAACAAATTCTTATGGACGGAAAATCTCCCGCACAACTGATACAAATCATCAATCTGGTTCTGTGGTACATAAAGGATATATTCTCAGGCGTGTTAAATCAGTAAATAAAAAAGATACGAAATGCAAAGTATATAATTTACAGGTAGCCAATACGCAGACTTATAATGCGTATGGGATAGCCGTTCATAACTCCGATAACTTCATTAACTTCCGAATGGGTAATCCATATTGTGTATCTCCAGAAACATTGATAGAGACTGGGAAACTAGATTTCAAGAAAGCAAAGGATGTTATTATTCAGGATGAACTCGTTACTCATAAAGGAAATCTTATAAGTCCTATTGCCATTTTTGATCGTCTGAGAACCGAGGATGAAAAGGCATACCGAGTGAACATAGCATCGTTATCAGGGGTGGATATCGTTGTATCTAAAGAACATCCCTTCTTGGTTTGTTCTAACGTAGGATATCAATCCCGGCAACCTTTAAGGCTTATAAAAAGATATGAGTATGCCAATACTATTCTTCGAGTGCTTAAGGATTTTCCCAATGTTAAAAAGAAACAGATTTCAGAATTGACCGGATTGCATCCTGCAAATGTTCGTGTTATTCTAGATTTCATGGCGAAAGATAGAAAAATAACAAAAGATCTATTTGGTAATATTAGGATAATGGATAAGGACGAGTACGATCTCTATATGATCAAAAATAGATTTGAATGGAAAAACGCCGACAAGTTAGTTCCTGGAGACTATGTTGTTTATCCTCGTCCTCTCGCTAATCCAGAAGTCTTAAAAGATTATAACTGTCCTTTGTTACGGATTTTAACTCTGGATAGATTATCCGGATTTGCTATGGGATTATTTTTAGCAGAAGGAAGTACTGATAAAAACCAGATTTATCTAAGCCTTCATCAAAAAGAAGAAGAAACGTTGCTTCCAATATTTAACGATTGGCTAGTATCCATACGGCAAAATCCCCTCAAGGTATATAAAGATGGTCGTCTTTATAATGGCCGTTCTCGGAAAGGAATTAAATGTTGCCGCCATAATCCGTCATTGGCAAAAGTACTAAGAGATGTTTTTGGTAATAACTCCCATAATAAGTCTATACCAGACTGGGTCATGGACGCCCCTGATGAATTTGTTCTTGGGTTAATACATGGATATCTCGAAGGAGATGGGTATGACAGGGTGCGCCATGACGGTTATGGTACCACTCTTATATTATCTTTTTCGTCTTGTAATCAACAATTATTGTTGCAAATTAGAAAGTTGTTGTTAAGATTAGGAATTAGAAGTAATATTTACAATCGCATACGTAAAAATATTATTATTGGAGAAAGTATTGTCGAGAATAGTATAGAATTTACCTTAAAAGTATATGGAAATGATGCTAGTGTATTAGCACATAAAATGAATTTGGATATTGAGATTCCTTTTATGCAGAATAAAAATGCTGGATTTACCATTTTGACTGATGATTTTATATTTATGAAAGTTTATAAGACTGAAGAAGTACAAATTGATACAGATTTTATTGGGTTTGATGTTCCACAAGATAATTCCTTTTGTGTTGCTGGCATTGCTACTCATAATTCTAAGATTATACAGGGAATTTATCGACTTCCTGGCAGAACATATGAAGCTACACATGGAGGGCTAGGGGAAATCGTGCGTCATCCTGGACCTTCTATCTTAGGTAAGTCAGAGGCAGAGATAATAGCTTATCTTACCAACTTTGAACAGAACCTGCCGTCTTATCAAGAAGAAATTCTTGAGGCTGGCACGATGCTTCATAGATCAATACAGCAAGAATTAGAAACCAAAGGGATATTGATAGATTCAGAAGTAGAGGTGCGCGATCCAGAGTCTGGCCTAACTGGATATATCGATGCTATTATTCAAGGTCCTGCAGGTCCTGCTGTTGTAGAGATAAAGACAGCTGGCAAGAATACTATGAACGCCGCGAGAGCAGGTATAGCGCAGAATACACATATCTCGCAGGCTAACTTCTATATGTATTCTCTTGGTCTAAATGATGGATATATATTATATGTGAACCGCGCTAATCCATCTGATAGAATGCTTGTGCCCGTTCAGATGGATAAAGCGCGTCTCACAAAAGACCTTGAGACTTTAGGAAGCGCCCAACAGAAACTTGCTTCAATGATGGAACGAGGATTAATTTCTCCATATGAAACCTACAAGCCTATGGCACGCGCGGATATACTGGCAGATGTCGCGCCTTGGTCTCCTGAATATGAGGTAGAACTAAAGAAAGCGCAGGAACAGGCGCATAGCAAAGAAGACAAGATAAGAATTAAAGAGATACAAGAGAAAGCGCGTATGATGAAGAAGCGCCATGTCTTTGATGAAAGATTATTCAAATATCCGCTCAAGGAATCTCCCGCTAAGATTCTTGGACAAGTTGGCGCCTATACATTCAAGGTTCAGGCTGGTGATGACGTTCAGGTTATGCGCGTTGCTGGATTAGGAAGACCAGTTGAGGGAAGAGAAGATATCGCGCGGGAAAAATTAACCGAATTACTTATGAATACTTCTCTGAGTATGAGGTGGGTACCAGGAGAGAAGGTCGCGGCGTTTTATGTTCACGGCACGAGTGTCGCTCAGGCAATGAGAGAAGAAGCCCTATTTGAGCCAATGGATGAGCCTGTGTCAGCCGCCGATTATGAGGCTATTCACGGAAAGAGGGCAGGGGCATTAGAGAAAGCGTGGGAATCTATTATACACGCCGATACTCCTATCACCAATAAACTTGGTAAGATGTCAGCCTTAGAACACTACTCGCGGCGACAATTATATGGCGATCAATATATGGGATTTAATTTATTTAAGCACGTTAAGGCTACATACACTGCTCTGAGTAGTAAAGATCCATTACCCGCGGCTACCGCTGGCGCTGCCGTTGGTGTTGTCCTTAATCTTACCAGAGGTGCGCGCCGTTCAATGACAGGGGGTGTCTATGGTGCTGCGATAGGTCTTGCTACATCTCTCTTACGTACTGCTCTTAATCCAAGTTCAATTGGAAGGACCTATATTCCCAGAGATGAGAGACAGATGAGAGATATAGAAGAGTGGTTCGATAGGATTAAATATATAAAGTTCAAGATGTTATTTGAGCACGCTTCGGATCTCTCTGATGAGTATCTTGGTATTAACCTGAAGAAATTAGCAGACATTGTTTCTTCTACCGATAAACTTCAAAATATACCGCCAGAAATTATAATAGAAGATCAGGAAGTTGCTGGAGCATATGATCAAGCAGATCAGATATTGAATATGCTTCAGTCTGGTGATCTTGCTGGATTACCTGACATTATACAGAAAGGATTATATTATAAACACCAATATGAATCAACTGTAGTAGCCCTTGATACGAGATCAAGTGTTGCCCAAATGATGCGCGCGCTACCCAAAAGAATGCGTGGATATATTCCTTCATGGCTGGATGCCGGTGAAGAAGAACAGGAAGAAATACTAAAGAAAGTTCCTAGTGATACAAGGCGGGCACTAATGCTACAATGGCATAAGTCACAGCCCAAGATTAATCTAATAGATTATTTCCAATCTCATTGGTTGCCCTCGCCAGATCACGAAATATGGAATCCTGATACTTCTTTGGATGACTTTAAGGTAAATGTTGCGCATGATCTAGCAATAGATGCTCACGAACTCAATCTGTGGCCTTCTGGTAGAGAAGGAGAACTTGAATGTTTGCCATCAATACATAGGCGCACTCCTGATGTTAAGACAAAGCTGACTGAAATGTTTGTATCTAATAATATTGAAAATTTCAATATTAAAGTTCTAGAATCTAATACTTATAATAGCAGGATAGATGTTCACTTCAATATTAAAGAGGATCGTACTAAATATTATGCTGAGAATATCCTTATGGGAGGATATCTGTAATGCCTGTATCTAACCTCAATGGTCTACTATTCATAATGAAGAGATCATATTTTAGTTCTCCTATCATTACTGATCAGCAGAATGTTGCGGCCATTGTTCATAGGGACTTGGTATATATTGTTGATGTTATGGGTGGCGTTGCTACTATTACATATATGCCTCAGGCTGAATATACTGGACAATCGGCAGAATCGTGGGCTATATCAAAGATAGGTCCAGGCGACTATATCGTTATATCAAGCGATGGGAGGGGCATCCCTCATAATGTCGTCGAAGAAGAACTTGACACAGGAATGCTAAAAGGCCTTCGTAGTTTGTCTAAGGTTCTTGATGGTCCTACCGCGCCTGACTTGAAAGACACAAAGATTCTTGGACCCCTACAAGAGGCAATGGGACTAGGCAGTGGCGCGAGACCAGTTATATCTGATTATATATCCGAGATTGAAGGATTCAAGGCTCTCATAGAATCGCGCGGGACTACTGAACCCGCTGCTATGAGGGGATGGATAACAGAAAGTGGTCCTGGTGATAATCTTGATAATGTTCTAGGCCCTAAGTTGCGCAAGCCAGTGCCATATACGAGTCGTCCTGGTGGCATCATAGAGGCAGAACTTGGTGGAGTTATATTCCAGACACCCGCATCTAAGACTCTTATAAAGAGAGATCCTCATACTGATATTGATGAGATAACTAAGATACTAGATAAGACGACTGGACCACTTACCACTGAACAAAGCAATGTTCTTAGTGAATTAAGAGAACCTTGGATGGCAGAAAATGGAGGTACGATACCCGCTATAAAAGATAGACTTCTTAGAAAAGAAGGAACACAACTAACTATACACAATGTCGATAAAGAACTTCATGATATCTTCTCATTGTACCACGATGCCTTCCAGATTAGTCTTCAACCAGGACAGAATGTAGAAGCGTTTGGTTTGATACATCAAGTAGGTGCTAAAGAGTCTGCTTCTATAATGGGAGATGTTGCACACCAAGCGGCTTTGCTTAAGAAGTATCCATTAAAGGAGTTGGGCTACGGCGAGGCGATGGATTTCTCTGAGATTATGAGAGACTTCCAGGCTAAGTATGCTAAGAAGACTATGTTTGTTGATATAGAAACTATTGGTCTCGCCGATAGAGTTCCTCTTCTTCCTTATGAAATTGGTATACAAATTGGTAACGGTCCCGAGGCTGTAACAAAGGTATTTAGACTACAAGTACCTCACGGCGCAGAGGCCGAGATATGGCAAGACTACCTGAAGCTCGCACAACAATTCCAAGGAATGGAATACACAGGAAAACTAGAGGATATTGGTAAGGTAGAAATAGAAAGGTTTATGAAGAAGGCTGGCCCGACAGACCTCTTTCCATTTACCTCTAGTGAAAGCGAAATGCTTATAAAGCAAATGGTTAAGGCAGGAGTGATACACGAAGGCAAAGAGATTGGGAATAATAGAAAAATATTCGTCGCCCCGAAGAATGTAGAAGAGATATTCGAGAGATATGTAAGCACAACGCCCGCTGGAACAAAATTAGCAACTATGGGCGAGATTACATCTACGGTGAAGGGGGAGTTTACTAAGATTGGCGTGCCCCTTGCCGACGCAGTTGAGGCTGGCCATAACTACCTAAACTTTGATAGACTAATTCTTCGACAATGGGGATGGGACCTTGAGTTCGGACGCGCCATTGATACTCTTACGGCTACTAGACAAATGCACCAGATGTTCTCTAAGATGAGACCTAGTGAACTTACTACATTAATTGGTGGACTTGATGCCAAAGGAATAAACGTTCGGCACTCTGCTCTTGGATTAATGGTCCCTCGCGCAACGACGGAAATGCACAATGTTCTTGGCGATGTAGCTGCAACTGTAAATCTATTAACTACTCTCACTGCTGATGCTAATGCCAGGAGTCTCATCACTAACTATAATGTTGATGCTGCGTCTGGAAAAAGTATATTCAATCTTGGGGAGATTGTAGTTTCTACTCAAGATTTAGATAAGATACCCGGTATACGGATGGAAGAATCGTCTAAGAATATTGCCACTGTTTTTAAGCAGAAAGGTCCACATAGAGAATCATTGCGCTTTGATCGCGCCGCTATGCACCCTAAAAATCCATATAAATTTGTTGGATTAGAGGAACTAACAGATGGAAATATAGGATACCATTTTCAGGATCTTTTACGGGCAGATCGCACAGTAAGATTGGTGATGGATCCGCAGGTAGTAAGAGAAGGTCTTCCTTTGAAGACATTTGAAGGAGGAATGGGAGATCTTGCTGCCTTCGCGGTAGATACTGCGCGCCGTCGGCTAACGGATGTCAGAGATCTGCGCCACGAAAGTTTTGCCGCCACTGCTTCTTACTTTGAAATAATGCATCAGAATATGAAACTTCTTGCCAACGAAGAAAAATATAATGTAATATCTGCTATTATGAGGGAAACGAACGTAGAAAAAGGAATAAAAGATCTTGCGGGCGAAAGTATAGATGGAAGTGCTAGCGCTATGCTAACTGCAAAAGCTATGCTTGATCTGTTGGGAGGATACGCTGGGGCAGAAGAGGCCATCGGTTTAATGGAAAAAATCTCTGGTGCTATGACATTTATATCTAGTAATGCCTTCGGAGTGTTAGGAGATGAGTGGCAACATAAATTACTAGAGAAGATGAAAGACACAACCGATCTAAAGAAGGATATATGGACAAGGCTTGAACCGACACGCACAGCTGGGCCAGAGAATACAGCCGCTGAGCTCGCGCGAACATTTCTAGCTATAGATGAAACCGTTATGGGTCAGCAAGTTAGGCTTGGTATAAAGATGGCAGACCATGATACAATGCAGAGAGATATAGCTAGGGGATTAGCAGAATATGGAGATGCCCTTCTCGGCGCTGTCAGCCAGAAATTTGGCACTCCTGTAACGAATATTGATGAGGTCTTCAATCTTATCAATTCTAGGAGAGGAGAGAAAGACTTCTTATGGAACGAAGATATTAAGATCCATAAGGAAAATATTAAGGTTCTTCTAAATGATATCTTTGATATGGAGAATTTTCGTCTCACTGAGAAACATATATTTGCTTATCAATTTGCAGATGTCTTGCTAGGCAAGAGGAAGTGGGCGGAAGGAGTTCGTCATCAGGATCCTTCTATTGAGAGAGGTCTGATTACTCAATTTCTTGGTGGAGAAAAGCCAGGATTGGGGGCTTGGCAGAGGGCGAGGAATCAGGCTGTACGTATGGAGGATCCCCTTCTTCACGACTTTCTTGGGTTGCTTTCTCCTGTTAAGACTGCTCCTGGTGATTATATCAGAATACCAGATGAGCTTATGCGCCCCTTGATTCATACGGGTAGATCAAGAACAATGGCCGCGATAGGACTAGCCGCCGCGATGATTGGTGTAGCTAACCTCGGCGCGCCAGATCCTACATTTCATATTCAAGACGATCCCGAGTATCAGATACAGCATCCTCCTCAGAAAATGAGGGACAGGGTTGTTCACGTTGATACTGCTCTGCCTACTGAAAAGATGGCGGCTATAACTAGTATGATCAATAGAGAATATGGCGGAGCTTCTATATCTTCTAGCAATATATCGGCATATCAAGTAGCACAGGCATTGGAGGCTAATTTAATCTAATGGTAGGTCTTGATATTCTTCAGCTTCAGACAGAGATTGTCCACCTTGGGCAGGCTGTTGCTCATAATGTCAAGGATCTCCGCACCTATCGCGAGAGAATAGATGCTATAATGATGCATCATAAGTCTTCCTTTCCTATGCTATTTGGATATGAAGATATATTTGGCAAAAGGCATCTGTTTAGTCTTCATTGGTGGCAGAAAGATGATGGGACGATTAATTTAAAAGAGTCTTCTTCATATGGTGTTCGCGCGGCGGCGGCCGCTCTAACTGGACAGAAAATTGATAGTAGTTTTATGCAAAGGCTGAAGAAGGCGGAGATAGATGACTTCGTTAAGTCGGCGAAGAAAATAATATCTCCTGGCGCTCCAGGTATGCAGTTGCATATGAGACCATTTGAGAGCCGCCATTATGCTATGTCTTCTGATATGCAAAAGAAGATTATGGATGCTGTTCATAATACATTATCAGAGACTGATTTTCCGCAGTGGGCGCGCGATAGTCGTCTTCTTGCCGATGCTAATATAATGTTCGTTAGTCCTGACATAATGGAATCTATGAATAAGGAACTCTCTAAAGACTTGAAATTTAAGAAGTTAATGATACAATCAGAGGGCCAGTCAGGATTCCAAGTTATTCCAGGAATGAGCCTTAGAACACCAAATGCCTATGAGAGCGTCTGGATGATAGCGGATAATACCGCCGCGAAGATGTCTGCCTATGTCAATCCAATTCAATATACTCTGATGAATATGGACTGGGATGCTGATATAACAAAGTCATTTGCTTTTAGTGCAGAAGCTCATAATTTAACGAGTCTAGCAAAGCAGACGCTCGCATTTGCTCGGCATAAAGGTATTACGGGCGCCGATGAATGGCTTGAGTATCATCGCAGGATGCTGATTACCCGCGCTTTTGGTAGACTTGATGATATCAATATGGAAGAAATCCAGAACCAACTTAATCATATCAATCTTAAAACATTAACACATAAAGATACTGGACAATTGTATCAGAATGAGCAGGCTATCTTCTGGGAAATGGCGCACGTGAAGAAATCGTGGCTAAAGGATATACCCACAGACACAATCCTCAAGCAGCCTTTGATGACTAATACACCAGTTGAGCTCTTGAATTATGATCAGGTATATGCTAGGATAGTTCAGCGAGATCAGTCAAAGTTATTAATGCAAGAGGCAGGCACAATTAGAAATCTAATGGATGCCTATAATGAGGTCTTATTCTTTGGTCAAGGTCTGGATAAGATAGGCGATCCAGCGCGGTTCAAGGCCAAGACTGATATGGTCATTCACGCTATGAACCAGATGGCCATAGATGCCGCGAAGCCAAGGATGATGCAGTTTCCTCATAAAGAAGCCATTACATTATGGACAGATATGATGATGAATGGCAATGATAATGCCGAGGCAATAATACGCATCCTTAATGAAAACAATGATGCTGGATGGAAGTATCTTCCAAAGGAACTCAAGGAACATCTTCCAATACTGTCTAGGCTTATGGTTGAGAAAGGCGGGCTTCGTACACTGAACAGAAAGGGATATGATATTGTCAGGGGTCAAAAGAATTTAGAGGAATTGGATATATATATTGCCCTGAAGCGCGCGCGTATGTATGAAAAAGGAGAGACGGCTACTCCTCCTGGATACCTAGAAAGAATCCTTAGTCAGCAGGTGCAAAAGGCTAAAGAGGCCATAACTCCTATAGACTTAGGGGTGCCTAGGCTAACAAGTGAGGAGGCCAAGCCTTGGCTATTCACGCCTATGGAGAAACTTGGAAAGGAGGAGAAGGAAGAACTTAGAGCGTATCTACACCAGAAATGGATAGAAGGACAGGATATTAGATATGGGCGTTATATTCCTCAGGAAAAGCCTGGCACATACAAGTATCAACATAGAACTATATCTGAATTTATAGACGATCTCCTAAGGCCTTCAGAGACAGGAGAGAAGTCTAAGTTTTCTCAATGGCAGGTAAAACAGATAATAGAGGCCTTCTCGCCCGAGTTCAAAGAGCCTGGCTCTACAATGGTATATCTTCCCGTGTCTAGGCGGAAGAGAGATATGATAGGGAACTTAGAGTTCCTTAGAGGAGCGCACAATGAGTATCTTGATACTATCAATCGCTATGCGCGCCAATTAAAAGATGCTACTGGTAATCCTATAGTCAAGATGATTGATGGCCAAGCAACAATGAATACGATGTCCTTAACTGAACTTACCAACACAATGATAGGAGAACAGAATAGAGACATAATGACGGGTCTACGGCAGGAAGTGAAAAGGCTACGGGACACTATGCCTGGCTCGCCATTGTATGGTGGCGTCAATGCTTCTATACCAGAGAAGGGTGTCGCGCTATATAGGCATCTCAATACTGCTACTAATGAGTCCTTTGCCCTTGACGTTGCGAATCATTTGACGATGATGGGCGCGAAGGTGAATTCCCGCGATCATGCGCTGTATCTACAATGGACAAAAGAACAATTTACTATGATTAATGTAGATGAAGTATTGGCCAATGAACTGAAGAAAAGGGGCTCAGATTTTCCTGTAACATTTGCCGACTCTGAATATGCCTTTATCATTCCTTCTAAGAATAAACTAATGTCAGATACTCTGAATTTAACAGAGGAGGAGGCTAAGAAAGTTCAGATAATATTAGCCGAGACTGAAGGTAATATTGTAGAAAGACAAAAGCGTATTCAGGAGGCAGTGAGTGCATTCAAGAAGCCAGCCGATGTAGGAATGGGAACTACAGGTTCTGCCCTTCGTCCCGCCGATGACATAGTGAGTTTTAAACTTATACCAGGAGGGCTAGGAAAGAAGCCGATGCTTGGTATTGAATATCCCGTTGGGGAAAAACATGGTGTGCACGGGTGGCTAAAAGTATCTGCTCAGCAAAAAATTCTTGGCAAGGCTGCACCAGGAGCAGAAGAATTTACGGATAATCTCATAGATAGCCTTATGGCGACGCGCGGGCTAAAAGATCCTATTATTCGTGCACAAGTAGAAGATGCTTTACGTACAAAAATGGAACAAGGAACCGTCGTATTAAATTTTGCTCATATAGCTCGGAATCTTGAAGTTGTAGAAGACACGATGAAAAAGGGAGGGGCTACTGTTCCTTCTATGTCTGGTGCTCTTGGCAAGTTCTCTCCTCGGGTAGTGGAAGCTTTTGGTGTCTTTCAGATTAGTAAGTCCGAGGCCGTTGGACCGATGGGTATGACCAATATAGAAGGACTACCTTTATCTATACAAGAATTTATTACTCAGGGGACGATGACCCAAGAGGCTGCGGCATATATACGGACCATGGGAGTTACAGGGGATGAGCGTCCTAATGAAATACTTAAGGCCATTATAGATAGAGTAGATGCTCGTGATTATAAGGCCTTACAAGGGGCGGATCCAGGGACTGCCAAGAAAGTAGCAGAACTTTCAACCATGCTTCGTAAGACCCACCAAGAGACATTCGACCTCATTATGGCTCAGAATGACGTCATTGATGATATGTTTTATAAGATGCTTAACCCAGCACCGCGTGTCGTCACTCCATTCAAATCTAATATACGGGATCTCGCGCACGGTAGTCTCCTGAAAGATGTAATGAGTAATCGTAATGTCTTGTTTGCTGGTGCCGCGTTGCTTGGTGGAGCATTATTATTTAATACCGCAGAAATGGTAGGAATGAAAGACCTTGCTCATAAGGGCGAGCAACGACAAGAGAATGCGCTACTGAGAGACTATTATACCAGTGTTGGATTAGAAGATCCACGAGTACAAAAGTATGACTCTATGGATGTAGATACAGAAAGGGGTTATCTTAGGTATGTAATGACAGGCATCGGCGGACACGCTGGTCAAATGTTAGCAAAGGGTGGCGCCGTCGCTAGACATCCCAAAGGGTTGGTAACTATATATGCTAGCAAGGAAGGTAGTGGATACTTTAAGCCATTGAGAAGGAAGAGAGCGTCTTTATTGGAGCCACAGCCTCCACGCGCAGAAGCATATAGATATAATACCTCTATTAATCAGAGAACATATATAGATGAGTATTCACTACGAGATACATTAAAGTCAGCTTTGTAAATGGAGATTAATAATGGGAGTCATTGAATCTACACCTCGATTTAGTAGACCAGAAGCAGATATTTTAACAGATGCAGAAAAGGAAAAGCTTCTTCTCCTAATCGGCACGGTTGACTTTTCCCACCTGGTTCATCAATATATGTTTCCTGGAGCCTTTCTAGAAGAGTCTTTGGAATATCCCGGGACTCTTCAATGGACATATCCTGGATTTCAGGGACATAGCCCGCCGGGAGCTCCAGTTATGGATTGGGAAGCCGCTTGCCAGAAAGCTCTTCTTGAATGGGAAATATGGTGGGAACCAGCAGATGTTCCAAAAGTTAGTAGTCTTCCTCGTCCTACGCACAATGCTCCAACAGATGTTTCTAAAGTAGATACTACAAAACCAAGAGTTATTGATATCCTTAAGAAATGGGCAAGGGAACTGTTAAAACTTTTAGCATCGCTTCCTTCTTCTTCTCAACCTACGCCCATGGTAGATCCTGCTCCAACAGCACCAAAAACATTAGTAGATCATCTACAAAAAGAACACGAGAAGGGTCACGACCTCGCTGAGCGATTCTTCAATATAGGCCTATGTAATATAGACTACCTACCTACCTCTATACAGATAATAAAGCAGACAGATTTCAAAGCATATCCTCGCCTGCGCGACCGTGGGACGGATAAGGTCAATAGAGGCAATATTCGTGATGTCCTCAGGATAGACTTTGTAGTCTTTAATATAGAAGAACTGGAAATGCTGGTGCGTCAATTCAGGAATACGCCATTTGTTGCTATTAATAATACATACATAAATGGTTCCTTGGGCATCACAGATGTTGCCCTGCAGTCTATCAATGTCAGCGCCGTGCCTAACTTCCCTGGTCTCTTTATGTGCGCCATACAACTATTGCCATTCGATTTCTATACTATAGGATTCAATCCCAATATGGCGATGAGTATAGACTACGATATGTATAGATGGTATCTGGAAGACTTTATTCCTTCTAAGTATGTAAGAACGCGCTTCAAGGATGGACAGGTTGTAGAGGAACCTATATCATTAGATAGTTTCGATCCGCCCGCTGAACTGGACTATGTCTTTGAGGTGGTGCCAGAGGAATTTATAAAAGAACTCAATGAAGTATTGAGGATGCAACGCGAGTATGCATATTCTTTAGCAATCAATGGTGTTGAACTATATGATGATAAGAGTATCTTCGCAGACTTTAGTGGCCCAGAAGATTTACTAACAATAAAGGATTTCTTAGATGGTATATATAGAGATGGCTTTACTGAAGAATGGGCAAAGGAACATAAGTTACGAGCCGCAGAGACCCCACACGGAGCGTGGGAAGATGAGATAGATTTAGAATCCTCTCCAGAAGCACTAGCAGATATAATAGATAGATGGCCTCATCTTGTTAATAATCTACAGATAGAAGCAAATGTACCTGGCATCATAATGCTCGCTAAACCCTGGGGGCTTCCTGGCTGGGATGCGTGGATAAATACCGTCGCCGCTATTACAGATGAAACAGCAAGGGTGCGTGCATTTGCGAAATTGATTAGAAATATAGAGAGAGAGGAAAAAGATCCTAATGTAGTTCAACAATGGCGACGATTCTGTCAGACTGTATTGAGAGATATAAGCTTTGCATTACCGCCTACTGCTCTTACCAATAACCTCGGTGGATTACTTGGCGCATTGATTTCTGTATATAGCACCGCCACAATGCTGGATCAAATAAAAGAGGGAGATCTACCGCAGTGCTTTGCCGACCTCGTTGATCCATGGTTCTATAGGCAGAACTATGAGACATATGTTCTTCCTGATACATATATGGTTGGCTTCGGTGCGGCACTGGAAAATAACTTTGCTACTGTCCATACACAATCTAAGAAGACCATCAGTCCCGTATATCAGCATCTTGGCAGCGGCGATGTAGTATTCAGCGTCAAATTCAGATCCACTAATGAAGATGATATCGCATTGCTCTATAGTATATATGAAGGAACTCAGTATATACTAAAGAATTATGATAAGCAGTTGATGATGGGCTTCGTTGGCTTCAGATGCAAGTATCTCTCTAAGTTGTTCAAGGTGCGCGAGTTCATCATCACGAATATGACTATGCGCTCAGTTGAGGAACAGCCTAATCTCTATGAGATAGACCTTCAGTTGGTAGAATATGACATAGAGCAGAAGGTGCGCGCGATACCAAAGGAACTTGACTATGAGCCAGTTCATAGAGAGAGGACAGGTCTTACTGACCTTACAATGTTAGATGGCAGGAATTCTCAAGATGTTATTGATATAAATAAAGGTTGGTTCAAGATTCGAGAAGGGCTAATAGAGCATTCTAACTATCCCGATATAGTTCTTCCCTTGTGGAGCGAACTTGAAGCGGCGGGCTATACTCCTGGCTATGAGCCTCTTCTCACCTATTTCTATAAGGATGAATATGTAGATCCTGACTTCTATATAATATATGATCCAAAGGATATGCCACAGGAAGGAGAACAAGAAGGAGAGACGAGGGTAGATTACGGCGAGGGTTCAGACCCCGAGCAAATGACCGCAGATGAGGTCAATAAGAATATTATGACTATGACGGGTAGGACTTCTCTTGTTAAAGAGACCGAGGAAGAAAAGGAGACTATGGTTTCCTTTGGTCTTCAGAATAAGGATGCCTCTCGACACTTCATTGATTACAATAGATACGATGTCTCTAATAGGTTAGTCCAATTGTTCCCCGCCTTTCACTTCATAATCGCTCAAGAGTTCGTCGTCCACTTTGGATACAGAATATCTGATAACTTCTATGGCGCGAATAGAATCCTCAGGATCAATGTTGATAGAGATGGCGCGACGAGTCAAGATACCGCCGAGGTTATCCTTTCTAATGTTCACGGCTACTATCAGAATCCAATAGCCGACCTAGGCATATTGCATTCTAGCAATATGTCCTTTGTTGGTAAGTATTCACAGGATTTTATGACAGAACTTGGCAACATTATTAGTCATATTAGTTTTGGTACTCTATTTGGTAAAGGATGGGTAAGGAAGGATATTCAGGAGATATTAAAGAAGGTCACAGATGAGCAAACATTTGCGTATGATATATCTCATAGTATATTCCTCAAGCCTGGGCATAGGATTAGAATAGCAATGGGCTACGGCGCCAATCCAGAGCGCCTTCCAGTTGTATTCAGTGGTAAAGTTACTGAAGTTAATGGTGGCGGCGCGCAATTGCGTGTCATATGTCAAAGTGATACTGTAGAATTACTGAATAAAATGAATGATAGCATCAAGATGAGCGAAGAAGTAGATCTTGATTCTATTAATCCCGTTACCAAAGATACTCTAAATGTATGGGATTTAATTTTCAATACGCGCGGCGGATTGGGTTTAATAGGTCAATTAGCTGCTGGAGCATATCCTCGTCAAAGTTATGATAATCCATTTGGTATACAACATTTTGGATTAAGCGCTGCCAAAGGTGAAAGCTCTCTTGCTGAAGCAAGAGCTACATATAGGAAGCAAGAAGAGACGAAGGCCCTGGTATCATTTGGAGACCATGAAATAGGTGCCATAGTAGAAAACTTTAGTCGTTCCCGCAATATAAATGTTAATCAGGCCTGGTTGGCTTTTCTAGACGGGGTGAGTGTACATTGGCAAACAAATAAGCCATTAGATGATCCAAGCTTATGGCCGACGTTGATTAAAAGGTCAGATACAAGATACGGCACTCTACGATTAGATAACACACTAACTGCTACCCAAGATGAGATAAGAAAATATTTTGCTTTGTGGGCCCTAGAACACGGAACGCCCGTAGCAACTTATGAAGATAAAACATATACTGGTCAGCACCAAGGGATGTCTCATAGGATTACGGTCCTTGAATTTGGTCTTCCTACCATTAGTCTTGGGGAGAAACTAACGTATTATGTCTATGAGAGATATCATTTTGATCCAAGTGTCTATGGCACAGCATATGGTACCTATATGGATGTTGGGACTTTTCCTGATACTAACCGATTGTCAACGTTATGGGTTCCTCGCGATTCTCAGGAAGCAAAAGACCTTGCTAATTTGCGTCAGAAAATTGTAGATGATGCTCTAAGAACTACAAAAGATGTTGGAGGTGATTTCCCAGACGAACCAGGGTTTAATATGGCTGCTGGCTGGCGACCATTCTGTGTGCCAGAAGACAGAATCAAGACTCTTGGCAAATATGGGGAAATCTTCATCAATATCTATGATCCAATTAATCTTACTCTGACTAGTCCTGCTGATGTCGATGCTGCTGCTCCTTCCACAACCGATCCCTCCGCCTTCGCAGCCCTCCCTGTCATTGCTGCCCAAGCTGCACCAGGGGCGGCGCATGCTGGTAAGGTAGCACAAGAGATAAACTATAGGCCAGAGAATATATTTGATAAGAGTGTCTGGGATGTTCTGAAGACATATCAATGGTCAACGCCTGATTATATCGTAGCCGCGCGGCCATTTGAGAATCGGTCTACTCTCTTCTATGGTCTAGCAAGATACGAACATTGTTATGAATACTTTAATCCTGGTGTTCCTCGTGAGCAAACCTATACTCCAGATCCTAATACCCTGCCTTCTACTACAGAGTCGTGGTTTGCTGGGCTTTTGACTCCAGATGATCCAGATACTGCTTCTTACTCTCAGATGAGGGTGCCAAAAGAAGAGCGGGAATTCAACAAGATATGTGCGCGGTGGAAGCCCTTTATGCAGGCCCATATCTTTGCTGATCATAATATTGTAATGAACTCTGTAGTGGCGTCGTCGCGCTATCTATTTAATGTAATTACTCCTCTCTCCAGTGTGGGTAAGTCAAAGGGAGATCAGAGAGTCTATGTTGACGCTGGGATAGTGCCAGCGGAACAAAAGATTACCATCCTTGAGACTGGTATCAGGACTAATGCTTGGGAGAATATGTTTGGTGGGCTAGTAGCAAATGTCGCCTTCCATTGGAACTGGGACGATATGATTATGGTTGCCATCGGTGCGTTACGTGATCATATGCGAGAGATGTATCAAGGACAGATATCTATTATTGGGGATACGTCTATACAGCCATTCGACCTTGGTCTCTTGAACGATCCAGATACAGGAATGACAGGTCTCTTTGAGGTTGGGCGCGTCACACACATCTTCTCCGCTGACCTTGGTATGCATACTGCTGTGAAGCCTAACCTGATGACGCAGGCATTTGACCCTTATGCGTTCCCTTTGATTTCTCTGTTATTCGCAATGGGAACAAGGATAATGGCTGATAATGAGGTGACGACGACCGCGGCGCAAGTGACTAATAATGCGTTAACAGGAATCCTTGCTTCTGTTGCCAAATATGCTACTGGGAATCCTCACGGGACTGGTTATAAAGGACTAGCAGGACTAGGAGGAGGTATCGGCATTGACCTTGGAGTCGCGAAGATATGGCCTAAATGGACAATGGCAAGTATTTTCAAGAGTCTTGCTACAGAGACAGGCGCTTCATTACATCCACTTAATAGTTCCGTATCGTATAGAATGGGCAAGGGAACTGTTGGGGTAGTTAAGAGTATGTGGACAGCGGGACCTAAAATTGTTGGGCTATGGAAAGAAGTGAAGGCCGCCGAAGGACTAGCAAAGGTTGGAATTCCTTTAGGTAGAGGACTAGCAGGCACAGGTAAGGGTGTTGTAAATGCATTTAAGTCGGCGCGGACGCTTGGACAACTCAATCCTGTGGGAGTAGTGCTCACTGTTCTTGGCCTTGGTGTTACTGGTATCTTAGGTAAAATTATCAGTAAACTCACCGCCACGCGATGTATCTCTATGTATCCAATGCTCCTAAATTGTGGCGAATTTTCTGCTGGGATAGATGGACACGGCGGTTCGGTGGTAGGTGAGCCCGTCACTACAAAGGCTAGTAAATCTACCAAAGGCGTCCTTGATGTCTTATCTTTCTTCTTCTTCGCAGATACCTCTACTATAGAGAGATTTGATAGCGTTAGTTATGGTCCTAATATTGTGAAGACGATGTGCGCGGGGATGGCTGCTACATCTACTGCGAAGGACAGACCAACTGGTTCGGCTGGTTCAGCAGGAATGGTATTTCCGAGTACTTCAGGGGATACTAACCTTAAGGGTATACCTACTATTGTGGAGGGAACTCCAGCAATGACGGCCGTATTAGAGATGGCCCAGTCTCAAGTTGGTGTCAAAGAAGGGCCAAACAATACAGGAGATGCGGTTACTGCTTATCTTGCTACTACTGGTCTTGGGACTGGTTATGCCTGGTGCGCGGCATTCGTTTCGTGGTGCATTGTCAAGGCAGAAGAGACAGTAGGCAGTACTGGATTACCTCATAGTGCTAGTCCTATCCCATATAAGACCAGTGCTGAATCTGCTGGTAGATGGGTTCCTATAGAGTATGTTCAGAATGTCCCTCGTGGTGCCATAGTTATTTTTAGAACTACAGCATCAAACAGTGGCTATCATATCGGAATAGCTGAATATTCTACTCCTGGTATTATATCTACTATTGAAGGGAATACAGGAGATGGGCTTGTCGCCAGAAGAGAATATCTCGCATCCAATAAGTATACCAAGACTTGGTCTGGTAATTATAAGAAAATCATTGGTATTATTGTATATTAAGGTGGCAATATGAGACGACAGATAGAGCAACTCATCAGTAATGGCATTCAGGATACGGTTCCTAGTATGCTTCAGAATCATCTGGAGTATCATCCAATGGCACTAGCGTATAACTTTGTGTCTGGAGAGGGATATAATAATCAGACCTGTGATGTTATCCTGCCGAGCGCGAGTTATAGATACATCAATGGCTCTACGCCTGAGAATCCTGAGCCTGATTTTATAGGACACGTAGTTCAGGCGGCGCGTGGCGGAGATGTCACAAATCCCTACTGGATGGATGTCATACACGAGTCTAAATCTACGATTAGCCCGAAGGTCTCTAAGGAAGATGCCATAAAAATCATCAATAATGAGATGGTAAAGATGGCAGAGAAGGGCTTTCCTGTCAACTCTCTCAAGAACTTCAGAGATTACTTCGTCAAGGTACCCTTTCAGGCTACCATTGTCCACGGCTTAACTGTCAATAAACGCTTCTATGTCCTTGGTCCTGCTCACCAGTTATTCTCAGATATTACTAGTTTCTCTCAGTCTGATTCGCAGGTTGCCAATGCCTACCCGTCTGGTATGAAGGGGAATGCGCCTTCTGATGCTCTGCGTGCGCACGGCGATCTCAAGGAGAGGTGGGCTAATTACCTGAAGTCCTCTATAGACCTAGAGAGACCGAAGCACTCTGATCAGAGAGGCTGGGCGCAGAAGGACGGCAATGCTGAGATTACTATGAAGGACGATGTCATTGGTCTATCAGTTGATGATGGTGTCAGTATATATATGAACCGCACGAGTCGTCACTTGATACTACAAGCAGATACCATAGATATAGTTGCTCAGAATGTGAGATGGAACGGCGCGCCGCTGAATGATAACCTTGTATCCTATGAAGATGTAGAGGATACCGATGGTGTCCACGTGCCTAGTCAATATAACGAAGGTATGGTAAACAGGCACGAATTTATGGCTCGCCAAGAGGCTATAGAGGGCGCCAAGATTGATCTGATGATGCTTCCTGATGTCTCGGACTATAAGGTAATGGGACCGCTGATGGGGGAGGGTAAGTATGGGGTAAAGTTAAACTCTATTATCCAAGGGACAGGACGTCTTGCGGGCGGTGCCTATGAGGACGTCACCACCTTTATGAGCAATGACTATAATGACCAGATGCTTGATGGGCAGTTTATCACTAATGACAGGTGGGGTGGCTCAGAAAGAATGACCAGCAAACCAGTTGCCAACGATACTGCTGATAGCGATCATCCAGAGGAGGGTCCCGATCTTCAGAGTGTCGATGACTGGCATATTCTAATTGATCATAAGACTCCCCACGTGAGCGTTTTGTCTGCCTTAAAGGAAATCAGGAAGAAGTATCTTGCTCATAAGCATCTTGCTCACGCGACGGATGAGCATCACATACGACCAGGAGAAATGCGCTCATATCCATTCCAAGAGGTCTTTAAGTCAAGACTCGTAGAAGTAGGACGCATCGTGACCCAGAATATATCAATGATTACGTCCAAATTCTCTGACCCAATGATTGATAAAGAGCCAATATCTGAGCAAGAATAACCTTATTAATAGACGGGAGCACGGTATGCCTAAGGAATTTGCTATGACAGATGATGGCGATCTTATGGTCGATAGTGGCGACGCAATCGATGCTTCTTATTATCCAGTTCCAAATGATATATATCCAGCATCTAAGCGCCATATAATACAGCAGATCATTATATCACTCAGAACAACAATACGCTCATTCACAATACATTCTGATATCGGTCACGATATAGATCGCTATATCGGACGCCCCAATACTTTAGAACTGAAGAATGCTATACAGATATCAGTCTCTAGGGCTGTGAGTAGAGTCTCTGATGACTTCGTCGTTAGAGTCGTGCCCTTATCTGTGACGCGATTGGGAGTCTTCGTATATTCTATTCAGCCTGGACTAGACTTTGTGTTTTCGTTCTCTTATGACCTAGACGAGGGATTTCTGATAGATCAGAGTAATTTTGTATTTGGGTAAGACAAAAAATGCCAATTGATTTTTATGGACTTTCATTTTCAGAGTTGATGTCTTCCTCTATTGAGAAATTGAAGGAAGCCGACATCGTTGCGACACCGGGGGGGCTTGTCAGAGCATTCCTAGAGATGTCTAACACCTCTATAAGTCGCTTGTCAGATAGGCTCGTTGAGTTCTCTAGAGAAGCATTTGTTTCTACTGCCACCTCATCTTCATCTCTTAATGCTATAGGTGGTCTTTTCGGCATTAGTCAATTATCAGGGGAACCACTTGAGACATTCAGATATCGCATCGTCACTGCCATTAATCAGGCGGCGCGGGATAACATTATTGCCATTAGAGTGGCCGCACTTAATGTTCCAGGAGTAAGCGATGTTAAAATACATTCTGGATTCTACGGGCCTGCGACGGTCGCCGCATTCGTGGAGGCCCAGAACGGAGTTATCCCAACTCAATCACAACTAGATTTAGTATATGATTCTATAGCACCAAGATTAGCCGAAGGGATTTCTTTATATGTCAGCAGACCCGAATACCTTGACGTTAGAGTCAGGGCTGTCGTATTCGTTAATTCCATCAATCCAACACTCGCATCTAATATTACCAATCAGATACGAGACCGAATTGTACAGACAGAGATAGGGGAGCGGTTATGTCTAGACGATATAACAGCAATTTTTCAGTGGCATGTACGTATACACAAGGCTTCTTTTAGGGTAGAAGAAGTCTTGGTCAATGGCAAGCCCGTGACATATTGTATAGAGACTAAGGATAACGAGAAGCTTATACCAGACAGATTCGTTGACAAGGCTATCGATATTCGAATGAGGAGATATTCAGAATGAGTGCACCTATTATTTCGTTGCGCCGGATGAACGCCGGTTACGACAATGTTTATCTACACGACTACGGGCAGGTCGCCCAAGGAGAGAGTTCCACCGCTGAACAACTTGTATTCGTGAACAACTTTGATGGGACAGGGGGTGTATCAGACGCTTACGACACTAAGCTGGATGTCTATACTACCGCTGCGAGTTCTGGCGTATATCCTCCGCCTAGTGCTGGTATGGGACATCTCATAGCCCACTTCAGAATGGTACAGGCGCAGAATGTCAACAAGATTGGGTGGATAAAGCAGGAGTTCCATTTTGGGGATGGTGGAGTTACATATGTCACGCTATATAATACCCCTACCCTTAGTGGCTCTACTCCTAATACCCGTGTCAGATGGACCAATATAACTGGGAATGATAGCTCGACAGCAATTGTTCCTCTTACTCTTGTTAACTCTGGCAGCGGAATATTTGCTATTCAGAATCAGAATAGTAAGTATTCTGGTAGTGGTGTTGGTGGCAATCCTATTCCTATTGTTCGTCTCTACACTCTCAGTGGCGCGACAGTTGGTGTCGTATCATTTACAGAAGGTAGCATTACCTATAGCGACGGCGGCTTTACACTCAACAGTGCCGTAACGAATGATACATACCTCTCCTCATATGCCTATCTACAAGAATTGCCATATACTACTGGCTATACTGTTGCTGGCGCGGTAGTTACTATTGTTTCATCTACATCAACACAAGGTTATGGTAGTGGTGGTATTGCGTTGCCAACAGACAGGGGTATAGACGTTGATTATCTATATTCCAGTACCGATACAGCATACACAGCTCTTGGTTGGAATGTCGCTGGTGTTGTTGCTCATAGGATTGGGGGGAGTACAGAAATAGGAAACCTGTCTCTGCCCGCCGTAGATAGCGACGGCATACCAGACGCTAATGACAGTGGTACTAGCGGAACTATGAATAGACTTAATAGCTATTATAATGTTCCGTCTGGTGGCGCCATTGTAAATCTTCGGATAGTGGTACCATACGACGCGCAGGTTCAAGGGCAAGACACAGGGCTTTATGCTTTAACTTATAAATATTAAACTATGATATGGATTTACCGCGGTCCCTCTGATGCCCAAAGATGTCCGGACTGCGGTCTTCTCCTTATTAATGGATACTGCGCGCACTGCGATGAGTATGTGGAAAGCCGTGATGAAGAATGGACAGAGTATATTCGCGAATCGGGAACAATTCAATCCTGATGAGTTCTGCGAACTCTGGCTAATTTCTCCTGATAGAGTAGCGGTATTAACAGAGGACAGTATACACGTACAAAATATTCCAATACATCTTTACTTTGATATTGACGGACTAAGGATTGATGCTCTTTCTAGAACAATTAGACCTTCTCCTTTTCTACAACGTACAGATATGTTCCATGGTACGCAGTTAGTTAAGACTACTCGTCCCGTTGCTGGCTGTGATTTGGTTCAGTCTATATTCCATAATGGCTCTCGCAGAGCCATCTCTCTATCTATAATAATGGACGAGGTAGTATCCATAGAGTGCGACGCGTCTAATTGTAGCGCTATTGTAGAATACAATGGTCACGTAAAGGTTATAGATAATAAATCTAGAATCGAGATAAGAGAGGGTCTCCTGTGCTGATACTATATAAAGATTACCAGCTTCACGATAGTGTCTCTACTGGTATCCTTAATTGGGATGGGGTCACTGCGTTTGATTATGATCCTGTTGTATGTGAATGTGGTATAACCTCTGGTGGCGCGTGGGGATGGGGTCCTTGGATTCAGTTCTTTGTTGGTCACGTAAGTTATCGCTATGCTTATAGAGACGTTCATATAATGATATCTGGTAGTAGCGAGACAGAGGAAGGTTATGCTGATTGGGTACAACTAGCGTCCTCTACTGCCGCCTATTGTGAGCCTGTTTCTGGTAGCATTGGCTTTACTTTTAACGGAGATATATATGCTGGACCATATAGGTTAGAAAGACCCGTAAAGCAGGCGCGCGCCGTCTATGTTAGGGCAAGGGGAAGAGACGGAATGCCTGCTGGACATATTTATAGATTGCTCATTAGTCTTAGCGGTTCGAGGGTAATGTTATAATGACAGCACCGACTGGCTCGGCTATGTGGAAGTTGCTTACGGTCGCCGATGGAGGAGGCACAATAACCTCCTCTACCCTATACTATTCTCCTTGTGGGTCTCTCTGGAGTTGGAGCGGTGGCGCTATTGGAACTACACAAGGGCCGTCTGATGTATCGTTTGTTTCTCCTGCTTCTGGAAGTTGGAAATGTAGCGAATCATATATTTCACTCTATACGTCCACTATTGATAGCATACATTCTTGGACTACCTGTACGGCAACGGTAGCCTATACGTCTATTCCTGCTTATGAAGATTCCGTTGCTATTATAATAAATAATTACACGGATCTCGTTCCTTCTGGCGGCGGTAATGTCTTTTTCTTGTGGATGGGCGATTTCGCGCCTACTGCTAGTTTTCACCCCGCCACTCCAGGAGGAGGACTTGGTGGAGTTATTGATACAGGTATTGTTATAGACGCACTGCCATTCTCCGAAACGGTTACGATTCCCACGGCAAATGGTGTTACTGAATATCGTAAAATCTTTATATATAATTCTGGCACGGCTACAGCACAAAATCTACGAGTTCATATGTACTATGGAGTTGAAGGCGTTGATGGTCCCCCTGCGTTTCCTCCTGTGTATCCTTTCTCTATTGCTCCTGGGACATCGGATGATGATATAACTAATGCTGTTGGATACGTCTATAGTCAGCCCTTCTCTCGCATTGATGGAACTTCCCTCGGAGATCTTGCTTCTGGGTCTAGTGTATCTGTATGGGCGAGGAGGTACATTTCAACTGCGTTTCCTACGGGAACTTATCCTGGGTTTCAAATTCGGTTTAGCTATAACCCTGAATCTAGTTCGGGTACTAATTCGTTACTGCCTATAGGAGATTAATTAATGGCTAGCGGATCTGCCACATTCGGTTCAATCGCCTATATACCGACCTTCTTTGATTTTGCTATACATCATAGTTCAACTGAACTATATTGTGCAGATATCTCCGCTACCATTACCGCGGCAGAGGCTACATACACAGATGTATCGGCAACGTCCACATATCTTACTGTCTACCTATGGGAAACAAATAGTGGCTCTACTACATATGGGCTAACTACAGAATTGGGATATCCTATTTCAGAGTTTGGCTTCCTCCGTGTCCAGTTGATGAAGCCCCAAATATCTTTCCTTCCTGTCCACGCTGAATTCTTTAGTGCTACTGGTGTAGGAAATATGACTGCCACTGTATGGTTAGGTGGCAGAGAAGAAACATATATTCCGTTCACAGTATTCCTACGATTACAGTGTACTGGTTACTTTATATTAACTAATGACTTTCTTGATGTTGCCAAATCATTTATTGATTTACAGGCGACATTACAGAAGCCGATAACAGCGACCGTCCCAGTCCACGCATATTTCCCTGTCCTCAATGATTATGATGGACAGGTAGTCCCTAGTACATTTTATCCTATCGGGGGCGTTCATCCCCTCTTTACTGGACCATTTGGAATGCCAGAATGGATGGATATGACAAAGAATCCATATTCTGCCGGTCAGCGCGTCTATGGCGGAGTTCAGGAAGGAGTCAATGACGTCTCTTCCGATGTTAATAATCTAACAATGTCTCTATTTATTAATACCTGTAATCCTTATCTCTCTTGGATAGGAATGGTCGAAGTGCCAGTCGAAGCAGTGACGTCTGTTCATTCCGATGGACAGATGCTGATGAGTGCTACGACAAAGCACGACTGGGTTCTGAATAACTATGATATGCGCCCGCAGAATACAGGAACAGTATTCGACCTGTATTACTTTGACTCTGTGAATGCTCAGTTATATCTTAGATTCAATAACGGTAAGTATAATAGTGTTGTTATAAATGGAAGATATTCTTGTCCTGTGAGCATACATCATATATGGAATGCTCTAGACGACCTCTCTCTATATTTGAATCTCTCTAGGCTATATCTTGAATCAGACGAGTCTCTTAGGAATCGCGCCCTCGATGTCTTCTCTACTATCAATCTGTCTGGAACATATGGTGGCATAGCATTCGATGGTAACTATAGCAAGATTGGCAACTCTACGTTTATGGGCGCAAGTCTCGCGATAGCCCGCGAACTGGGGCTTTCAAGTACCAATACAGCAGGTCTTACTGTTAATGTCTATGGTACATATTCAAAGGGATTTATAATGAAATATCACGACGACTTTGGTAGACCATTAGGAACTCTTAATGAAGTAGCGAAGTTATTCTCACATATTGGCCGTTCCTTCGGGAAATTTGTGTGGGGCAGAACTTCTATAGATAGCTCTACTTTTGATTATGTGACGAAACTTAGTGATGAGTAGTCGAACACCTGGTATAGGAGACAACTTAGATCTTCACGTAAAGAGACCTTCTCTTTGCGAGAACGTTTCTGCTGATGTTGTCGTATCTAAATATGCGATGGTTTCTAGCACCATTAACGAAGGCTATTTACCTAAGAAATTTACTTTCGATTTAAACTTCCAAGGCTTTGTCAGAAATCGATTATTCTTCAATACATATCTAGAAGTCCCCTATTATTCTCGTTATAATGCTAATTCTCCATTCGTTATTAATGGAGACCTCATGTCGTGGAAGGGATATCTTTATGGACATGATGTAATACAGGATCCATTACATCCTGATTGGCGCACTATACATTACTCTGGGACATTACTACTGAGTTCTACATTTACATCAGCACAAGCATGTCATGCGCTAGTACACATGCCAGTACTTCCATATAAAGATCACCCTTCTTTGCCTGCAAATGATAAAATCAGCTATCTCTGGTTTGAGATATATGAACATAGTGGTAGTACATATAATATTTGTGCTGCTAAGGCGTGGTATCTTAGAGAGGGGGGATGGTACGGAGCTGCTCTTGGAGGAGCCGAGTACAAGGCTAATCAGGAATTTAGACAGTTATTTACTTGTCATTTCAGCGCCTCCGCCAATGCAACATATACAGTTAAATTTTGGTGTGCCAATGATAAGCCGTCTGATACTAGTACCGTTGGAACGGTCTGCGTTGGGGCTTGTGCTGTCGATAAATTCTTGCCCCGCTTTGGTATGACTAATAATCCATTATATTATAGTCATGTTGATTATTTGTCTGAGAACTGTGAGATATTCTATAATAGCGGAGTACATAGCAATATTCATGATATTCCTCATCCTCCTATCAGCCTTGACGGTCAGGTATTCCTGAAGAATACTGTCAATCAATATAGCTTTACCATATCTAAGGATGACATCATTCTAAGAGAAAATGAGACTCAGATTCTCGATAGTACTTATGTCGATGGAATATCTTTGGCTTCAAGGTCTGTTACATATTCAGAAGGAAGGGTTACAGGAACCGCCTGGATAGGACTTGGTGTCGATCAGGGAATGTATCAATTCACTATCAACCATAGTGCTAGCATTCCTGGATGGCAACATCTCTGGGCAACTAGAGAAAGAATCTTTGTTAGTGGCGTATATTACTACGAAGGAGATGAGCCCGAATATTCTGGAAAAACATACTATAATGACCCTGTATCTGCAATAACAAATGATGGATATTACTATATTTATGTGAATAAGCCTCGTAGATATGTTACAGATAGGGACAATTGGTCGGCGAGCATGGTTGCCGATGGGGCTGGACATGTCTGGTGGCGACACTATAAATGGATGCCACTTGAACAAGATGGGTATACAGACATAACCGACCTAATGCCTCAGTTTGGCACTGGTACATGGCAAGAAAGTCTCCGTAGAATAAAGAAACGAGAATTTGATGTAGACTATCTTTTTTATACTAATGACGATTGGGGCATCGCTCCTCCGTATCTTCCAGATACCGATATATTCTCTACTCATATAGTAAAGACTGGCACCATTGTACAATGTCTCATAACTAAGCCACAAAAATTATGGATAAAGGTTAGATTGAAGGCGGACTTGGCTCGTTTGAGAATTGGCTACGATAATTTGCTATATGATAACAGAGATGTAATCTATGCCAATGGCATTCCTACATATATCCATTCATACGATAGAGGAAGTAGTTCTATTATATCGCAGATAGAAGAACTTATAGCCGATATTCCTTCTCTTGCTGATTCATCTACCGCTAGCATAATAGAGCAGTACCAGATAGAATCCGATAGGCTCGTTTTTCCTAACGATATTGGAATATATAATATTACTTTTCGTCATACGCCCTTAAGTCATATCCGACGTGGCGAAATGTCTGCTGTTCCCATTCAGATGTCGCGGGATTTTGATAGCGGTGGGTATTGGCATCTCCCTGCACCATTAATAACTTCCACCGCCTATCATAACTATGTTCAGCTTGACTTAAGTGGTTCGTATCCTATGTTTTTCTGGATACCTCCTCTTCCGTGGAACGCAGGATCAGGAGTCGTTGGGCAGTTTAAATATACGATGGATAGTAGTACTGGACATATAGCATATGTCAACTGGATGACATCAGCCACGGCAGGGACGTATCGTCCATTTATGAGCCATATATCAAATTTCTATGCTCACTGGATAAAGTATACAGAATCAATTCTTAGTGGGGCTGGGCATTTAATTATAACTCGTTCTAATGGCGGCGCACAGGGCTATGTAACTGATGCATGGAGCGGAAGCGATGGGGATCCAAATGCTAATAACTATGGTATATCAAATGGATATGTTTTTCTTCCTACATATCCTGACTGGTTGCTTCAGATACGATCTAATTATAGTACTTACTGGACATCTTCTGTAATAACTTATGGTGGGCTTTGTCATAGCGGTATAGTTCCTCCGATGTCATTCTCTGGTGGAGTATATACGGCCACTGTTTGGACGATGCTTGAGATAGCGTCAAAACTATATGAAGACATTCCTGTGTCTACTACCGTGACCATTCCTCTTGATGAAATATCTGGTTGGGGACAGTATACACAACAATATATAGCCGAAATAGATGGTGAAATCGACTATATTCCTGTAACTGGCACTCCTATTAATATCTCTTCTACATGTGGTATAGCAAAGGTGATTATAGATGCCTGATCCTGGGCCTCCTCTCGGCACTATTTGGATGACAATAAATGTTGAGGCATTTGCCAACTCTGCTTACATCGACTCGCACGTAGGAGCTCACCCATTTGATTCTCTAGCCACTATCCAGGCCTACGGTTCTTATGACTTTGAATCTCGTGTTCGTATCGTAGGAGAAGAAACTGAAAGTCTGCATGAGTCATATCTAGATGAGACAGATAACTATATCGCTTGGACTAATGCTGATGAATGTATACGTGTCTTCGTAGACCCTGCCCATTATGCTAAATACCTTTATCCGTTCTCTTATGGCGATAGCGGAACGCTAGCACAGTATCATGGAGCAGGAACTAATATATTCTCTCATAAATTGCGTCCCGAAGACAAAAAACTACTGGAATCTCCGTTCGTCCAGCTTCATATTGTTTTTGGGGCGGATAACCTTGATGCCCTTGCAAGCGGCGCGAATGGATATTACTATCCAGCATCTTGTACTACATTCACACACGTTCAGACAGGAACTTTGGACTGGTGGGATGTAGACAATGGAAGATTGCGATTTCAGACTACTGTGCCCGGATATATTGGTGCTATATCAACACAATTTGCTCTCCTAACAATGTATGTTCCGCCAACTCTTCGACTCCTCAATGTTAAGAAGGAGCATGAATGGAATCCAGGCGTCCATACCGGATGGTATTCTATAGATGATAACGAGAATTATCTCTTCGCGCGCCCAACATTTGAGGCTCCTACAGGTCTTGTTACTGATATATACAGTTGGCCTACGTGGATAGGAAAATTAGGACTAACATTTAGTACCTGGCTTCCTCCTGATGATATCGTAGCGGGACACGTGATAGGATTTGTTGATTTTGGTCTTCCTAATGTAGAATCAATGACTGCCACCCTTGATCCTAGATATAATGGTCCTACTCATATTAATCTACCGAGTGAATTGTCAGTATTTAGTTCCAGAGATATACACGGCGTCAATTCTATTGATGGATCTAATAAGACGAGAGATAAAATATATTACGATGTACAGGACAATGTCGTTCAGGATCTTTCCTTATTGGTTGGTCCTGGTATCGGAGAGATAAGATATGCTAAACGGATAAATGGTTTCTATTATATGTCAGATGATAGAAATGTTCTCTGGAAGAATAATCGGGCCGTATGGTCTAGTACCAACATAGAGATTCGGGGCATATGTGAGCACGATAATCGAGTTATGTTGCTGACAACAGATGGTCTTGGGCTAGATTGCCATTTCAGGACGCTAGACCAATTGATGGATCGCTATGTTGAAATCGATAAATTTACTATTAGTGATATAGCTAATTTTAGTGTCACATTTACAGGTAGCGTGCCGTCTACGGCCATAGCCGATGTCACGACCCACGCAACGATTGCTGGTATTGCTTCTAAAAATGATACTATATTTATCGGAATCAATATTTCTGGTACATTTACATATACCGATCCTGATCTCGTCGAGCATAATTATCATATTAGAGATACAAAGCTAGTAGAGATAGTTCGGGACAATGAATTCTTCGTTCCTTGTGGATGTAGTACTCTTTCGGGTGGTGTTGTGGATCTCTCCTATGAGACCGACAATTTGTTGGTTTTGACAGATGGTCTTTTGCATAAACTATCATTTGATGTTCATAATCGGCCGGCAAGACAGGTTCCTGATATATTTACAAATGATACAATCTATGTTGATGTTGATAATTATATCCACTTGTTGTCATACAATAACATTGATATTCTTTATACTATTCCTCCTGTCTCATATATTAATGATGGTAGCAATAGGTTGTCGGTTCTTGACTATACAGGTAGCCTTGATGTACATTATAGAATCAAAGATTCCTATTCTATAGAGAAGATGTCAGGGACACCACTTATTACATTTGATAAAAGCTACAATCTTCCGTCTATTATATATGAACGCACTATTACAAAGTACAGGAACATTAATGTATCGGTAAATCCTATGGTCACAGGGATGACTAATAGATTTATCTGTCTATCTTCAAAACACGAGCAGACGCAAAAAATAGATGTTTTTAGTGATTCTAGAATGATCCAAAGTCAAGGGAACTATATTGTTGGTGTGATCAAAGATTCGTCTGGTCATCCATCTGTAGGCCAGTCTACTATGCTCAATGTCTATGATATAATTAATTCTGGTGGGGGCTATATTATTGGAGCCCCTGCTAGTACAAGTATAATTGGGCTGAAACCGAGTACAGATGAACATGGCATATGTGTCTACTATCTTAAGCACAATACATCTTATCATGGTGTGGCATTGCTTATCAAACTAACTACTGATGATACCAGAGGCTATGCTCTTTTATACAAAGGAGACGCCTCTCCTCCTTATGATCTATTCCATCAGATATCGAGTAGCCTAGAATGAGATTTAGTTCGACCAACGCATACGGCATTCCTTCTTCCGAGCCAATCGACAGTTATCTGTCTCGGCTCTTTTCTGGTATATCTGATACATATACTTATTCTAGTCCATCTACAATAATTGATGCACATCTTCCTTGGGTATATGACTTTTGTGATATCGAATCCGATGTTCCTCATACGTCGATATTCTCTGGGATCCCTAATCGTTCGTTAATTTTTCATACTGCCTATTCTGTAGATACTAGCACATCTTTGAACCTGGCATATTATGAAGATAGTACATCTAATCCTGAACAATGCGTAAGTATTATCGGAACATTTGATCAGGAAATGTACAATAAAAACATAACTGCTCCACTGAGTTGGATTCGTCTTACTGGTACTGTCTATCCTCTTCCAATGCCATATAGTACTACGTTTTGTTCCCTGAGAAAGGCCGGCGATTCGTTTTCACTGACGGATTCTCCTTCACCGTTCTTCTTTAGATATATTCTTGGCAAACTTCACTATACATCTGAACTTAAAGAAGGAAATTATATACCAAGCATCAGAGACAAATCTGGTACTGCTTTTAGAGCATTAAGATTCTATATAGGCGATGATGTCAGCATTATCAGATCCGACGGGGAAGAGTTAATACCTGGTGAGGACTACCTCTTAACGATTAGTGGTTCTCGTGGCAATGCTCATCGTTTGGTCGTCTATGGGAACTTTGGTCCATTCAACAAATATTCATACTATGTTAACTATAATGCTGCGACTCTATCTGGATCAAGTGTCATAGATCATATGCCTAATTATGTTGAAGAGGTACTTCCACATCAGATACCAGATGATGTAACTGATGTTTATTGTTATGCCGCGGGCGGGGAATATAAATATATGTATCAAAGATCACGCCCGCTGTTTCTTGCTTATAATATCTTTGGCCGTGGAGATGTTAATATCCGTATCAACTATCTGCATAATGTCCTTGCTTCTCCCTGGTATCTTGAAGCGTGCGGAGGGCGCTTTAGGATGATTGAGACTCTTAGTAGCACTATTAAGTATCTCGACCGGCTTGGTTACGATACAACTATTTTACAGAATGATTTCCTTGATGTCGTGGGTAGTATTCTATTTGAGCCAATGGGAGAAGATTCGTCTGGTACTGTTCGTATAGTGCTTGAATACCATATCGGCGACGTTTCCCCGTCTCCTGTAGATGTTAATGGTGAGCCTGCGATAGTAATTTCAGACGATACACTTGTTTTAGAAAATGGACCTGTGTATCTTGGTCCTGGAAGCAGAGTCAAAATATATACTTCTGATACATTAGATGGGATAATATCCGATTATACTTTTGATACCCCAGATCCAGATATTGTCATTGATCCAAGAAATAGAACAATAGTTGTTGATAAGGATAATATCGCTAGTCTCAAGACCATTGCCGAATCGTCAGAAATATATGTGAACTACCAATATATTAAATATTGGGAAGTATATCGTGGCTATGATACTCCCGCACTTAACTATAGATTGGATTTTAATCCCATGGAGGGGCATTTTATAGGATATTCATCTACGTTCGAGAATCTCATTCCTCTAGGAAGTGTGTCTCCTACTTTATGGTACACTCATCTGAAAGGGATAGTTAATGATCCTATTATAGTAGACAGTTGGAGTTCCACACTAATTGGTTCGTATCAGTTTGATAAGAATGTAGGCATTCTTGAAACTTCTGGGGTATATTCACAATTACAGATGCGTAACGTAGCGGCGATGTATGCTCCGAGTTATCTTCTATTTAATAAGACGGTACATCTTTATTCTATTCCTAGTATTATCTATATAGAACACTTAATAGATGGACAATATTACCCGGTATATCGTATTGACTATACGGGAACTACATTACTACATACATTCGACTCTTCGATGTTCCTTTCATATTCAAATGGCTACAACCCGCTAGCTCTGCGCCTAGCAATTATAAATCTTATACCTAATTCTTCTCCTATTACAACACAGTACTATGATTCGAGAAGAAAAGGAGGAGAACATATCAGTAGTACCAATGTATGGGATAAACATGCAGATGATAGTTATCCAATCGCTGGCGCTGTTGTTGTACATCTTCCTTCGTTGATTAATGACCAATTGAATAGTGGCATCATTACTCAGGAATATCTCGATAGCGTTGTGAGCAAGTTCATCGCCGCCGGGGTTGAATACGTGATAAAGTATGAATAGTTTTCAAGAAGAGATGGACCTTTTACAGATAAATGATTATATTTCTGTCCTTGATACTGGACCAGTTCATGTTAATGACATCCGTATGCGAGCCCTTGCCTTTACCGATAATCTGCGCAAGTTGTATTCTAATCATGACAAATTGGCTACTTATCTTGCTAGTTCTGTTCATACTGTGTTGAGAGATATAGAATCTATTCGTAATGCATTAAATATAAAGACAAAAGAATTGCTCTCTAAGTATCAGCCTGGTACTGCTACCGAATTTATATACGAAAACTTCATAGATGAGATATCGTTTGAGACCAATCCTGTATATTATAAGGGTTATAAACGGGCATACTGGGATAGTGTTGGGCACACGATAGGACCGGCCCTGAATAAGTCCATTAGTTGTGTACGTTTTGGTGATAAAGTCCTGGCTAGTGCCACCGTTATTAAGCAATGCGGCGGATTCTCAGACTATGACTATGGTCTTCAGAATATTCTTGATGGCAACCCATATAGTACATGGTTTATTGAAGCTTCATCTACCCATCCAATAAATGTTTTACCTTCCTGGTCTCCGAAAGATAGCAATGGCAATTATAAGATGGGTAGCGGAGTAGGCTTAGTCCTTGATATTGATTTCTTTCAATCGCGGTTATTCAATACAATTTCTATTGATCCCTTATCTACTTCTCCATTCTATGTAGTTAATATGGAATGTATTTCTGAGGATGGCGCCGTCGATTCGTTAATGGATTCTGATGACGTGCTATATCTTGATGGGCCAACTTCTATTGATATTCCTTGGGGCAAGACAATAGCCGGTATGTACCAGCATAATGTATCTGACAGAGCAGCTAGAGGCGCTAAGCTACGACTCTATCTATATCAACCATACTATATATTATTAGGCAATAATATTCGTGAGAGCGATCGGGAACTAACTGGACTATTACAGATGTTCTTACATCCTCCGGATCTATCTGATCTATTATCTAGATATGATGAAAATTATCCCGGATATCGTCTGTATTTAGCTATTCTATCAGACATGTTCGAATATATAAGTGCTACTCATACTCAAGACAAGCCAAACATTCTCGCTGCGATTAATCATGCTATAGATAAATATATTTCTACTACCGTCAATAAGTTATTCTATCTGAAGTATTCTATAGGCATAAAAGACATAGACATAACTCTAAATCATTACCTCGATCATGGTCTTTATGTCTCGAACAGATTCGATATTTCTAATAGTCCGAGGAAGATTGATATTAATCTAGAGTATTCTGCTCTTGATGGTATAGTATATGATAAATATGAAATCCCAGAATCTATATCTGGACATAATAATTTCATTGGGCAAACGAAGTACTTCAGCCATTCTCTTGCTAAATTCAATGTGATCGTTGATGAAACATTCATTGCTACGTTGAATTATGGCTCGGCATCTGATATTAACTATACTTCTAATATCATAGAGGCGTACCTCTCGGTAAATGATTCTTATTCATGGGAGGACTTTCCTATTACTTTGGGTCGTCCTATATATCTGTATTCGCAGGAGGCTAGTAATCCTCTTAATGGTCTTTATATGGCGGCTCTATCTCATGATTCTATAGGGAGAATTAATCCGGGCACAAATGTTGACTTTACTATAACCTGTCTAAACGAGGAATTTCAACCATATGCGTGGAGATTCTATCCTGACACGGGGACTGTCTCAAGTACTGGAGGTCTTTTCTATACTACAGCCAAAGTAGGAAGATTTGACGGAAGCATATATACAAGCCTCACATATAATGATTTTATAGTTACTGCTCGTCTTCAGGCATCAGGTAGCGGAGAGATAAATTACACTTCTGCTACTTTTGGAATTACTGGCGGTCCATTGTTGCCATATATAGCTTGTCATTTTTATACAGATGCCGTGCCTCGATATGCTTCACAGGGTGGTTTCGTTATGGGCGTTGATATTAGTGGAACCGCTTTCCTTATGAGAGGAGCATCCTCTTTATCTTTCCTTGCCAGAAATGAAACAGGTCTTGATATGTCTAGTTCTGTCAGACATGTTTCTCTTTCCTGTATTAATAATCGGGCGATGATATTTATCGATAATGATAAATGTATTAGTTATGATATAGTGAATGCAGATCTACCATATGGACAGGTAACAGAAACTACTTCACCGACATCTGGAAAAATACGTACGGTCTTAGAAGCATATTCTGGTGTTTCTCCTTCCTTTGTCTCAAATGGATTCTTAACATTTCACATAACCCAATATTCTTTATCATATCCAGATGTTAATATCCTTTCGGCTCCTTATGTCCCGAATCGATATGTAGAGGAATTCAATATGGGAGAGATTAGGAACAACTCCGTAAAGCTTGCTCGGGTTCCGTATGTAGACCTGGCTTTAATAGATAATGATCCTAGCTTTAACGCTAATGTCGGCCTTAGCAGTGGCATGGCACATCCTTTATCTATACGTTTTATCGATGGGGAAAATATCATATATCACGATCAGAATGCTGAAGAATACTACTTTCCCACTATGACCGTAGTAATTCCAAAGACAAACAAGAAGCTTTTTACTCAAATAACAGATAAGATATATCAGTCTCCACATAATAAATGGGATGGAGATAAGGTATGGCTGGATGTTACAATCGAACTCTCTGATTCCGAAGGCAACCCAGGTATTATTACAGATCTTTCTTCTGTTAATATCTCATCTGGTGGATATAGCAATGAAGCAGTTATTTCTTATGGGCCAGGCATGGGCGACTATATTACAATGCCACATCTTAGTATGAACTATAGTATTAATTTTGATGAGGGATATATCGAATTTACTGATTCGTTCATTGACTTAGTGAGCAGTGCGATTACTGTCTATGGTGCTTATTCCCATCTATCATACAAGGCAAAGTCTTTAGACAGAAAAACGCCATATATATGGAATCTAACCGACTATCGTTCCTCAACACAGAGGTCTTTACGACAATTCGATCCTGAAGATTATCCCGTGTACGAATTTATTCATATTGGAGATTCTATAAAATTCAATATGTTACCTAGCAATGGGACAATGGAAGTTACATATGGATCTCTTGCTCCTGATTTGAGATTGGTTTTGAAACTTAAGAATAGCGGTGCGCCGCCTTTTATTAGCGCATACTCGGTCCTTAATAAATCGGAGTCATTCTAATGGATTATCGTCTCACTGGCTTTATTCGTGATGAACTCATTCGAACTGTGGATCTCCTTTCTGCGGATAAAGGAGAGGATGATTACGATGCCTTTGACCTTGAGACTATTATGAGTAGCGTCATATCTCGTCTGCTTGCTGGCAATTTCGTTCCATATGAGCCAAAAGCAGGAGATTTATTTAGTCCAAGGCTACTCAATAAGGCCATCTCTACATTTAGAACAGATATAGGGAAAGTACTACGAATGGAGAAAGTAGTTAATGTAGCTTCTGCCGAGTTATATAATTCTTCCCAGATAGCAATCAGAGATATACAATCTAGGTTCAATTCTCTTTCTCATGCTATTTCTGAGATACATGCTACAAGAAGCATACATGTCTCTCACATAGTTGATGAATTCAATAATTCTTCGATGATAGATGTAGTTCGTAGCTCTGGGTTTGCAATTAAGAATGGCGTTCTCATGATTGATACATATAAAGAAGAGGTTGTCTCGATTAATTCTGTTTCTATACAAGGGAATGGAGAGCCTGGCAATAACTTTCAGTCATATATAGAGAAGGGAGACATAAAGAGAACGGGGGAGTTAGCATATAATGGTTCTCCTGAGGCTATCAGCGACCAGGATGCCCTTACTGTATTTGAATATGAATCGTGCAAGCTTCCGTTAATGGTTAGATATAGACTCGACTTACAGAGTGCCGTCGGTGTATTCAACTATGCCAATCGGATACTCGACCAAAATGGCAAATATACTATGCCTATTGAGAATTTTACAGGAGGACATGGACTAGACTATACTAATGGCAAACCTTGGTATAAGAGACCAGGACTAACTATATTCGATGAAACAGGAGAGGTATCGAACTTTAACTATGCTAACTGGTTGACAAAGGATGACTTCCAGTTGTGGCAAGGCGTGCCTCCTCTTGGAATGATGTTGACGTTTGATATCGGAGATCAGATTATAGACACTATTCTTATTAGTACTCCTGTTCTTCCTTACAAAGGATTTACTCCTCCGTATATATCGAGCGTTCGGGGAATGGTGGATGGCAATATAGTAGACTTAACGTATAATGCTACGTTCCTTCATCTAAATGAAACTAGTAATGCGCCCGGAGCGTCTGCTATGATATCATTTTCACCCATTAAATTGCGATATATTTTCATTACTCTTGTACAACCTAATAGTTTTTCGTGTCTATTGGCTCATAAATATGCAAAGTTTATGGCTGAATTTTCTATCTCTATGGAACAATTGACAGATACTCTCTATAGATACGAAAAGAGAATACCCACAGCTTTGCATAAATATGGACATCTTGACCAACTAGAAAGGCTTTCCATTTCTGATGCTTCCTTATCTGGTATAATCGATATTCCTGATTGGGCTATTCCTAAGAAAGCGTGGACAGATGTCGGTTTCGAACTCATGGGGGGCAAGAGATGGTGCATTCCTATTAGAGATATCAGTTTCTATCATAGAGACTATAAGAGAACAATGGACATAACTTCCGTTCCATTTCTTGTTAATGGTGCTAGGAATGTAAGAGTTAATGTTGACTACGATAGACACGGGATTGACGCTAATGATCTTGTCATTAAGTTTAGTGTTAGTTTCGATGATAAAGCCTGGCATGACATTACTCCAATGAATGGAGATGGGACAGATCCACAAGTGTATTATATCAATACCGCTCCAGATGAAGATAATGCGGTTTTTATAAGGATGGAGCCGCATCCCTCTACTGTCAGATTCAGAATTACTGTGATCAATAAGGGCTCTTCGAATTATTCACCAACATTTTATAATTATGAGCTACTACTTGATTCAGATCCATATCGAAGTATTCCTATCCTTAACTATGGCTATCACGATCTTGTTTTATATGTTACTGAATCTGAAGATCCATTTTATGAATCGATTATTATGGATCCGGATATTCCTGGTTCATATTATTCTAGCGGAGATACTGGCGTAGATGTAGTATGGTGATATTATGAGGGAATGGTTAAAAAAGCGCCTTAAACACGGGCTTCTTGTATCAGGAGAGAGACCAGAAGGATCGAATATTATAGAAAGTCTTTATATAGCAGACAATCCTCCTATTGCCCGCGAACCAGAATTTGCTGAAGACGGCAGGTCCTCTCCGATGGATATAAGTTCTTGGGCTAATAATGCACGTTATGATCTCGACTATCTATTTCATTCTCTCAACGAAGAACTTTTATCCTTGTATCTAAATGATAAGGTTATATTTCACGAGCTTGATTCTCTTGATGGGCACATACGGAAACTTCATCTAATTGCTAAAGAGAAAGAGATAGATTCGACCAATAAGACGGTTGGTGCTAGTTGTTGGCTCTTCTCCGATCCAGATATAACGGATTTCAGGCATTCGGAAGTCTATACGCTTCCAAATGGCTCATCTATTCAATTACCATTTGTTCTCTCTAATAATGCTATTGATTTTGATATTAGTTCGAAAATGCTTTTAGGTGCAGGAATCATATCTGATACTGGAGATAAGGGTTCGGGTATTTTATTCCACAATGTTTGGGCAAGAACTGTTATTACAGAGTCTCCTGCTACTATTAAATATAGAATTACTTGTACTCTAAAATCTGCGGCGCGTCAGCTCTCTCTCTCTTGTGTTGCGATGTTCGGCTCAAAGATAGAGATATTGTCCGAATATAAAGGAGTAATCACGTATCCAGAACAGGGGTCTATTGGTAGAGACATTGTAGCTAATATCTTCTCTCTCGCCGAAAAGATACATATTGATATATCGAATCCCACTGTCTATTTAAATCAAGAGAATATTTGTACCATTGGGTTCTCTCGTCTATATATCTCGAATCAAGAATATGAAGAGAGAGCTACTTGGACTAGTAAGAATCTCATCAAAGAGCCGGTATTCGCCAGAAGCGTGAGATTTGACGTAAATGGTGTTAACTTAGACTCTACTACTTTTGCTTTGGTAGCTAAAGATACTAGTGATAACGAGCTTTTCATTCGTCCCGGAGATACTCTATCGTTTAACCGTTCACAGCCTATAATATCAGAAGTTAGGTGGCGTTCTCGGCTCAATATAGACAAATTATGGTTTGATACCATAAAACTTCAGGATATAGCTTTAAGTAGTCTTATAATGGCACCCGCGATATTGCGTTTTAAGTATTCGTCATATACTTATCCATATCAGAAGCATCATCCATCAATCAATGACTGGTACAATCTCCCTCCCGGTGTAAGTGTATTCGAGCGAAGATTTTCTTTTCATATAATGACATGGCCAAATGATCCTAATCCCAGTGGCGATATCGTTTTACGAGATAAAAATCTGGATAATCATAATGTCAAGGCCACCTTCTATGTCTATCCAATGGGGTTATCAAGTCTTGATATAGATACATATATATATTGTAAGAATGTACGAGGACAGATTTACTTAAATGGTAACTCCATCCTTTCTGTTAATGCTGGTTCTATAAAGGAAGAGATTCGCGTCAGGCTTTCTCTAGTTCCTGGTCAGTTCAATAAAATAGATCTTGTAGGTTATCGCTGGAATCTTGGTTACGCTACCGATAGGTCTGCTACTAATGCTACTGTCGTTAATCTACAGAATCTTTGTAAGGAATTCTTGAAACATCTCATATCCTACGAGCAGGGATTTTTGAAACTTGTTCCATATGATGATGTTCTGTTTGCCCGTAGGAATTTGTCTGCTAATCACGCGGGGATACGTCGCCGTGGAGCGGGTACATATGATCTTGTCTTTTATAGAAATGTATACCCTTTAGCTATGGCATATGAGTCTGTAGCTGAGAGTTATGTAACAGATATGAGGCTCGTTGCTCGTCTTAAGAGAACAAGTTCTGATTGGACGCCTGTGCTACAGGATTTCTCGGTAACGCTCAATGCGTAAATCACAATTTACAAGGGAGACAAAGCTTTTTTCATTGCTTAGGGACCTGTTCGGGGAACTTACTTGGGTACAGAACGGTTTTCACTCTTTCTTATTAACACCCAAGGGTTATCCTAAACAACTGGATTTTTATATCCCTAGTCTAAAGTTAGCATTCGAGCATCACGGACAACAGCATACTAATTATGTAAAGTTCTTTCATAAGAGTATCTCTGGATTTGAGAAGATGAAGAACAGAGACAAGGAGAAGGCGCGTCAGTGTAAAGAGAAGAAAATCACTCTGATTGTGGTGTGGCACGAGGAAGTCTTATGTCACAAACTCCTTATTCAAAAGGTGAGAGAACAATCTCCCTCTATATATGCCAAAATGAAGTCTCGCTGGAAGAAGAGAGGATATAATGATTAGGCTTACATATCCATATGCCCCTGTCTCGTCTCAATCAGTGCTCCTAAAGGGGCGTTCTGATGGTAGCGTTGCCTTTATAACAGTGTCCCATCCTGTGTATGGGTCTGCTGACCATGTTGCATATATCGTTGAGGGTGACTGGACCACTAATGTTGTAGTATATGACGGACTAAACTATATATATCTCTCCAATGATGTTGGGGATGTCTCGACGACTACAATATTTGGAGATTTCATCTGTCCATCTACGCCTTCTCTCTGGTATTCTAGTACTTCTACTGGTACTTTGTTCTTTCAAGGAGTTATCAACGAGAGTGGCGCGGTAACAGTATCTTCTACCAATGGACTAACGACGATTGATACCGATAAATATGGTATATTTTACGGTAGTGTAGAGCTTTATAGCGGTGTCAATTCTATAGGCTTTAGATCTTTTGACGCGGCGGGCAATAGTAGTACAGAATCTAGTATATCGTATTCATATAATCCGTGGGATGACATCATTGCCGTTGTTAGTGGTGTAGAAAGTTCCACTCTTATGGACTATAATTTCTTCTATGGAGATACCATCAGGACATTTAGACTTAATTCTTTGTCTGATCATATTTCTAGCACAACAAGGAAACATACCAATATGTCTTCCTTGATAGGAAAAGTTGCTCAACAGGATCACATTGAGGATGTGGCTTCTTCTTACTCGCATTACAATGAGCAGATTGCGTCATTCGATATATCTGGTGACTATCTCTATCGTCTCAATACGATGCCCATTTTGCCTTGGGAAAATCCTAGTCTATTTGGGGATAATAGGATTTGTTATGTGGAAGTTCCTCCTAGTGGATATCGCTATGGTTATCTGTATCTCTATTTGAGACCTTTGACTAACAAGACAAGATATGTTAATATATATTATGCTACTTATATTTATCCTTCTCTTCCCCCTACCGAATTCGTGGATACATATGCCACATTCATATGGAAACATATCGTGAGCCGTAGAATTACTTTGGATTCTGGTGATGATTACGAGCGCATTAAAATTAATATAGATCCGCTTGTTCAGGATAATCCTGTTTCCTCATTTGGTTATATCTATCTCAAAATAGTAGGATCACCAGAGAACGGATCGTATATCGGTGTTCCTAGCAGTACGAGTACAGCGATGCTGCCCTCAGACTATGGCATTCGTCCATTTGTAGTCTATCATAAGGAGCCGAAAGTATGACACGATTTATATATTCTGGTGGTCTTAATTCAAGAGATATTAATCTGTTATGTAATTCTCTAATTGAGAAGTATAACAATACACATTATTCTCTGGTCAAGGCGGCGAGAGATGTCTCGGTAATGATGAAACATTCTGGTGCTCTTATCAATGAGCGAGAAACCTTACAATCTACTATAAGAGATAGTCTCGCTAGCGTCCCCCGTCCTGATAGTATGGTCATCACTCCGTTTATGACAAGCGATGCTATAGTTCTAGGGGGAGGTCGCTATACTATTGCTTCAGACGGCGTGCCTATAGATAATAAATTTGGAAGTATCGCCAAGACTATTATCCATTCTGAAGAAAGGATGTCTGATAGATTACTCGTAGAATCTGGAGATACTGTTCATACTGTCTCTAGGAACGATGCCTGGCTCAATAATAAGCCGTGGATAGCTGAATGTGATTCTGATATCAATGTTACGGTATATCTCCATCAGTATACAACTCAATATCTTAATAATATTAGAATTATTCCTACTGCTGGAAGTTATATAAAGCGCTTCGAGTATAGCTTCGCGCCCGAGAGCCCTTCGACTTGGACTACTCTATTCATCGATACATCGAGACGGATATATGACCTATATCTTAGTAATATTAGAGCGACAGCCGTCAGAGTAAAGATTTCTGGGTATGATGCTATAAAAGGAATAGATGCCTTCAGTGTTAAGCACATAGGACAGACACTAACAAGCGACTTCATTATAACGCCCTTGCCTATGCCTATAGTTAGGTCAATAGAATACTATAAGTATGATGTTGTTGGGCAGACTGTGACGCTTGTGTCCGCGACGGCGTCTGCTGATGTGATGAAATCTACCATTCGTGTGACTATGCCCGAGTCGACTATGGCCCTACATAAGATTATTATTAGGAGATAGCTATGAATGATAATTTAGAGCAATCCCAGCCTACTGATAGTAAGCACACAAATGGGTGGAATGAATACTCTCGACTTGTCTTGGCCGAGCTAGAAAGACATAATAAATTACTTGAAGAATATAATAAGAAACTGAATGTAATTCAGGTAGAGATAGCTATGCTTAAAGTTAAGGCGGGTATCTGGGGAGCCCTTGGGGGAGTGTTGGCCGCGGCTTTTGCGATTCTATCAAGATTTCTTAGCTAGGTGACAAAATGGTTGAATTACTAACTGGGGTTATACAAAGGATGTCGTCGCGCGTGGCTATTGCGTTCGTCCTTACAATTTATGTTTTATCAACGAATGGCGCGACGCAACCGTGGCATTACATCCTTGTTTTCTCAATATATGCAGTGATTTATCTACTTAATAAGGTCTATGGTTCTGAAGCACTAGAAGAAGAACCAGAGAATGGAGGAGTATAATGGGAGATATCAGTAAAAATTTCTCGTATTCAGAGTTCAATTGCCGAGACGGAGCGGAAGTTCCAGAAGAGTATAAGCCGAATGTGAGGCGTATCGTTGAGGAAATTTTACAGCCTATGAGGGATGTCATAGGTAAGAGTATTCGTATTACGTCTGGGTATCGCACCACCGCTTACAATAAGGCGTGCGGTGGGGCAACAAAGAGCCAGCATCTAAAGGCTAACGCCGCGGATATTCAGATTAAAGGAATGACTTCTGCACAGGTTCAGCAGTTTGTTAGAGGATTTATGACAGCACGACTTCATTATATTGGAGAAGGCGGAGGCGTAGGATACTACAAAAATTTCACTCACGTTGATATCCGCGCAGGAACCAAAGTTTCATTTTGGGATAAAACATAATGAGTAGTTTGAATATTATTCATTCTCGACAAATTAACAAATCTATTAAGGAGACTATACGATGGCTGAAGAGGAGAAAACCAAGAAGAAGAGGAAGAAGCAGACAGGAGAGGCAACAGAGGAAGAAATCTCAGACCTGCACGAATCAGGAGAATCAGAACTGAATACTGTTATTGACATCGTAGAGATTGCCCCTCTTGTTGTAAATGAACCAAAAGAGTCTGTGGCGCAAGAATTGTACGACGAATTCTTTGATAAGCTTGGGTCGCATAAATTTTCTGGTGTACTGCAACGCGCACAGACCATAGATGTGGATATAGATAGTTTTGATAATGTTACTGTACATATGCCTGGATTTGGTTCACATATAGTACAGAAATATCTCACTGGGGAACTAGGCGACAAGTTCAAGTTCATACAACTTGATAATATTAGAGTCGCTGTTCTAAAGAAGGAGTAGAGTAAGAATATGACTGTAAGCGCCACAATTGCTACGATGAAGGACACCAGTGCTATACGTGGACGGCTGGATGCGACTCGTGGAAGCTATAATCTATTGGTCAATGGTGCTAGTCATGGTCCTAGTCAAGCGCCAACGAGTCGCAATATGCGACAGGCGATTCTTCGTAGGTGCTGGTCTGATGAATATGGACCAATGCCAGTTGGTACATTCTCTTTTGCCACGGACAGCTGGGATTCCTATATCATCCCCAATAGTCCTGTGTACGGTGTCCATATGCAGGATGCTTACAGGGCTATTCTTGATATAGATTGGGAACTTAGAAGTGTTAAGAATCTTTTCTGGCAGTTTATGAATGACTATATAGGATATGATACTATTGTTGAAGATCCAAACTTTAATATCGCTACTGCCTTGTGGATGACATATACTACTGGTACATATAGTTGGGCTCGCGTGCGTAAACTAGAACGCAATGTGTACTATGATGGGGAGTATATTACTGGTACTAATCCCTATCCTTATGGTGGAGGAGTCATAGAAGGATATGGTATTACGCGGGCTGAGAGATCAATGGAGGCTGTTCTAGGGCATTTAACCTATGCTTTGGATCGCGTTTCTCTTTTGGCTAAAGGTACGGGCACCGCGAATGCTGCTGCTGCCGTTATGGAGATAAGAAATTGGCCAGATAATCCTTTTGTGACTAGTGCTCCATATCAAAATGTTGTAGGAATGATTAACTGGCTCAATAGTCAGCAACAGACTGATAATAGAATCTTCTATGGCGATATTAACGCAACCGCGAACGCTGATAGTAAATTAACGACTCTTGGACTAGCGGATTCATCTACTGGTATAATGACTAGGATGTCGCACGCTTACGCATATAAGGCGAGCGAGACGCCAGACCTACAGGGTATCTCTTCACAACTCTCTGATGGAGTATATCTCTATTCATATACTGTTGCCTTTGATTCTCCGTTTGCCTTTGCTACTATGGGGCAATCCCCGATTATACAAATGACAGTGAGGGCCGAAGATACAAATCCTGATTGGATTGTAAGTAGCACTGGCATTAGTGGTCCCTTTATTCATAATAAGAATTCGAATGGTTTTACATTCTATTTTGTGTGTGCAGAAGATAATGCCAGCATGTTTAGCGGCGTGTATGTGCATTGGCACGCGGCTGTTGATAATGAATTGGGTTAAATAATGCCTTTACCTTTATTTGAAGAAGATGTAGTCGATACTCCTCGGGAGTTTGACGAACCAGTAGTGGGGCCATTGGGCCCTTCTGGTTATAGTGGCTATGGTGGTCCTAAGGGGCGTAAAGGACCTCAGGGTCCACGGGGTTTCTCGGGATACAGTGGCGCACGTGGTCCTGCGGGGCTTGCTGGTTCTGGAGGCAGCGGTGGCGGAGAATCTGGCTATTCTGGCTTTAGCGGTTTTAGTGGTCCCACTGGTGCGTCTGGTATTTCTGGATACTCTGGTTATAGTGGATATTCTGGTTATAGCGGATACAGAGGGATCACTGGCGGGTGGACATTACTATATAATTATAATTCTGCTGTTTCAGAGCCACCTGCTACTGGTACGATACAGTTCAATAATGTATCAATGGCCGCCGTCACTGAAATTTATATTAGCGACACCGATAGGAATGGCGCGAACGTACAGGGAGTCCTTGATGATATAATAGAAGGTCACGTCCGTATATTTGATGATAGAGACGAGACTACATTTGCTCATTATGTCATTACCGGAGAAGGAGCTCTTGTAGGATATCATAAATACGAAGTAGATTACCAAGCAAGCAATAATTCATTTACCAATGGTGATTTCATTGGTTTTGGCTGGGCTCCGCCCGGCGTGTCAGGATATTCGGGCATTAGTGGAGCAGGAACTTCTGGCTATAGTGGTCTTTCCGGGTACAGCGGATATTCTGGTAGTCCTGGCGCTCAGGGGCTTCAAGGTCTTAGTGGATATTCTGGCCGCTCAGGTTATTCTGGCTTTTCTGGATATAGTGGCCAAGACGGCGCGGCGGCAGAGAGCGGATATTCGGGATTGTCAGGGTACTCTGGATATAGTGGGGTTCAAGGAGAGATTGGTGATACTGGTCCCCCTGGCACATCAGGCTATAGTGGTTATTCTGGCGATACTGGTATTGGTACTTCTGGCTATAGCGGATTCTCGGGATACAGTGGTTTTTCTGGCTATAGTGGAGCCGGTGGTGCACCCGGTACCAAAGGAGATTCAGGATTTAGTGGGTATTCGGGCATTTCTGGTTATAGTGGATGGTCAGGAATTAGTGGATATTCTGGTCCCGTCGGAGCGTCAGGATTCTCTGGAATATCTGGTTTCAGTGGAGGAGGGGGAGGCTTATCTAGTTCTTTGGAGACTACTTGTCAGATACTGAGGACTACGAGCATTGATTGCGGCGCAATAGGCGATGCTGCCATAAATCATTGGATAGATGTCCAATATAGGTATCTTGACTCTGATAGAGTCTGGAAATTGGATGACAAAGAAGGTCCTGTCGCTGGGAAGTTAATAATAATTGATACATATAAGTCTAGTGGCAATCTGACGGTTGATATCTATAATGATTATGACGCCGATGTTATGGTTACTGTATGGTATGTTTAAGGTGATGTATGAGCGATAGAGGAGATATTTGGCCCTTAGCGTTTTATGTAAATCTTGGTAGTGCATATGAACTGCGTGTCGCGTTCTATGACGATATAAATAGTACCTGGTCGCGTACATCTGTAGGCATGGACTTTTTTTCTGCTCAGACTCTTCCTCAGCGTACAGGGTGGTGCTGGCTACCAACTGGTACTTGGGGATATATGATAGTAGAGAGTGGTTCTTTAGATCTTGAATTATGGACGAATGCCGATACGGGTTGGAGAGCAGGTGGTGCCTGGTCTGTGCTAGATGATTATACGTCTGTTGATTACGATTCCGTTGATGTAAAGGTAAGACAGAACTATGTTTGGGCCGTAGCAAAGAAAGATTCGTCTAATTTCTTTGATATATTTAGTATTCGTACCGAAACTGGTACGCCGGCTTTAGGTGTTGTACAATCTCCAGGTGCTAGAATCGCCGATACTGGTTATAGCTTTGACTTGGATAAAACCTTAGCTGGTACTATACATATTGCCGGTGTTGATACTGTCACTGCTGGACTAACCTATTTTGGGCCCTCTGCTGAGCCGACGCTACCTATTGATTGGCAGAATACTATTAAGGCGGCGGGGGCGAGCCCAGAAATTATATGTGATAATTATAATAATGTATTTGCTTTCTTCACCGATTCTAATATATTATATATGTCTATTTGGGATGGTAATTCTAGTACTGCTTGGCCACAGCAAGAAGTGGTTTATATTGCTTCTGATACATTGACACACGATTATGCCGTCACACATAATCCAAATGATGATACATTCCATGTTGTCATAGTCAATTATGATTCGGTAGCTGCTGCTTATACCCTTGTATATAGAAGGCGCACAAGGAATGGATGGGAGGAACCTCTAGATATAGAAATACTTTCTATGTTAAGTCTACCTCCAATGGGCTTCTGTTGTCCGCAGATTACAATAGACCAACATAATAATCTCAGGATATTTGTCATCAAGAAGGACTTCTCTGTACCAAGGGGAGATATCAATTCCTATTACTTACCTAATATTGAATACCAATATTATTCTAATCCTTTGACGTGGGCTAATACTACTGATATTGACGATTCTAGCGATGATATAGTTGCTCTTGATGCGCCGAGGAGGTGTATTCCTTAGTAATCTTTTCTTATTCTAAGTATAGGAGGCACGCACGCGCGCACTCCTTACAACATAGACTCCCGTGCCTCTGAAGGGGGTCTTTTAGTTTAGGTGATTACGATGCGACAAAGGGGATTTACGCTTATAGAATTGCTTGTTACGATTACAATAATTGGCATTCTCGCGGCTATTGCTCTCCCTAACTACATCAAGGCGAAGGACAAAGCCAAGGAAGTCGAAGCCAAGGCCAATCTGCACACCATCCAGATCGCGGTGGAAAGGTATGCTGTGGATAGGGGATACTATCCCTCGTTTCTCATTGGTGGAGATTCTCAGGGGTGGGACGTATGGCACTCGATTAAAGATGAGCACCCTTCTTCTTCGCAATACCTAAATAAATTTGGCAATACATTCTTTCCCGACTTTGTTGTTGATCCATTAATTCATTATGCCTATATTAATAGTTATCCTTCTAATCCTTTTGTTGATGAGGGAAGGGTGATCATTGAAGGAACATTTGATTCTGTTACTGGCCTTGGTGACCCTCGGTTTGGATACAAAGGGAACCTAATGGGTATGGGTCTCACTGATCCTGCCTTTTTTAAAGATAGCAATGGCCCGCGAAATCCTAATCGCACCTTGGTTGATACATCCTTGACGCTTCCTGATGCTTCTTTCCTTGGCTTTCCTAGTTGGGATTCTGATCCTGTTGGTGTCCATTATATGTTTGGAGGTAGAAGGAATCCTAATGGTAAGGGATGGTTAAAGACATACTGGCCTGGAAATTTCTATTATAGAGCAGGTTGGAAATTCATGGAGAGACCTGATGGGCATGGGTGGGGGTATCCTGGTGATACCGCCTTCAGGTCTCGTCCTGCTACCTATATTATGGGAGCCTATGGGTCATTTAGGTCTGATGGATATGATGTCATAAGATTAGAACATACATATACGAACGGCGCGCAGGTATACTTCAAGTTGCCACCTCCTTGGAATGAGAATGCGGTCATCAATGGATGCCCCGTAGGAATCTACGGTGGGGCAGAGGGTCTCTTCGGCAATCAGAACAAGGGGACTGGATGGGGACTTCCCTTAACTTTTGGTGGTTGGTTCTATACATATGGGGGTATGCCCGAGAATAAGCCAGGACTAAATCCTCAGCCTAGTTATCCATATGAGAATACTGTTAGCGGAGGAGAGCCCTATATGTATGGGGCGCCAGATGGTGTGCCCGATGGAATAGTCCTGTGTCTCATAGGAGATGGAGGTGGATTCAATCCTCTCTCTGCTAACTGGGTAGCGAATCAATAATCTTTATTGAGGTATAAAATGTCTAAGCTTACTGTCGTATCCCATTTCTACAATGAAGAACTGCTATTGCCCCATTGGTTGGCTCATCATAAGACCATAGCCGATCACGGGATAATGATTAACTATGCTTCTACTGATAGAAGTGTGGAAATAATCAAAGAGATTTGTCCTACTTGGGAGATTGTAGAATCTGAGAATGAGTGGTTTATGGTAGAATCAGCATCTGCTGAAATAATGAAGAAGGAGAAGGAGATTTCCGGCTGGAAAGTAGCTCTGAATACTACTGAATTTCTATTTATGGATACTTCTCAATTAGTAGATGAGGCAACAAATAAAGCGTTTATACAAGAGAAAACCTATACTATGGTTGATATCTCTCCCAGTACATTTGATTCAACTGGCTCTCTGCTGGAGCAAAAGTGCCACGGATTCATTGATAATAATAAGGCTTCTCACAAGAGGGCCGTACATTGTTATGAAGATGGACAATACGACATAGGAAGACATAAAACTGGGTTTGCCTGTGATGTGCTAGATGGCTCTTATATTTGTGTATATTCTTGGTCTCCTTGGCCAGAAGTTCTCTCCCGTAAGCTCCAGATCAAGAATAAGATTTCCGAAACGGATAAACAAAACAGAATTAAGAAAGGATGGGGCACATATCACTTTTTGTCTGAGGAAGAACTGACTGAGAGATACAATAAACTAGTTCCTAGATCTAAATATATATATGGTTCTGATGTAGAAACATACGGTGCTCCATTGTGATGCCTATAGTACTTATTAATCCTCCTCAACCGTATCTCGTACGTCCTGGTATTATGCTTCAACTAGGGCTTATGTATGTAGCGTCTGCTCTTAAGAAGACTAATGATGTGTCATTCGAGGATCTCTCTTGCTATAAGATATTTGATGCTTGCAGGTATCTTAAAGAGGAGTATAGTCAAGGAATTCTTTGCTTTACTGGGACGTCTTTAGATATTCCTACCGTTAATAAGATGGCGGATGTTCTTTGTGAACAGTTTCATATTGTTGTTGGTGGCGCGGGTGCGACGCTCTCTCCTGAATTCTATAATTACAACGTCCATACTATTGTCCAGAACGAAGCAGAATCTATTATATCTAATGTGATAGAGGAGATCTTAGGTGGATCTAAAGAAAGATATTTTAAGGCTGATAAGTTTATAGATGACTTAGATACAATATCTTTTCCCGCTAGGGAACTATTAAAGAAACAGGGTGGGAATATATTTTTAGATTCTCAATACGATGGCGAATCTACGCTTATTGCTGCGAGCCGAGGATGTCCATATAACTGTGCCTTTTGTGCTTCTAGTGGGATATGGAACCGCTCTCTTAGAGAAAGGTCTGCTGGTAATGTTATCCAAGAAATTATAGAGATAAAGAGATATGGAGTAAACAGATTCCGCTTTGTTGATGATTCTATTACCACTAAGAGAGGGTGGCTTCAGGAATTGTGTGAGGAAATTAATAAATTAGACTGGCCTATCTATTGGAGAGCCAGTATCAGGGTTCTTCCAAATGATGTAGAATTATTTCAGATGATGAGAGATAGTGGATGTATTGAGGTCTCTTTTGGTGTAGAGTCTGGCGATCAAGATGTACTTAACCTTCTTGATAAGAAGATAAAGGTTAATGATAGTAGGGATGCTCTTGTCAATGCTTATAGCACGGGCCTCAAGACGAGGGTATTAATGATGATGGGGCTTCCTGGTACTACGCCTGAGACGACAGATAAGGATATAGAATTTCTCGATTCGGTTCCCTATACGAGTCTTGCTCTGAAGACCTTTGTGCCTCTTCCTGGTAGCGATATATGGAAATATCCTGATAAGTATGGGGTTTCTATAATAGATAAGGATCTTGAGAAGTATAACTTCTTTATTAATACCTCCGAGGGGGAGTCTCTTTTTCCTCCGTTGATAAAGCTTGATACTATCAGTGGAGAAGAGCTAATGAAGAACAAAAGGAAGCTACTTGATTATGCTGCGGCTTCCACTAAATTGAATCGAGGGTAGTTGACAGGTTCAAAGGGGGAATGGCTTATGAGTCGCCAACGTGGATTTACACTCATTGAATTATTAGTTGTTGTTACTATTATTGCCATTTTAATAACAATCGCCTTGCCTAAATTCATGCGTGCCAAGGAAAAGGCGAAGGAAGCTGAGGTAAAGTCGAATCTACATTCAATTCAGATCTCTCTTGAGAGGTATGCTGTAGATCATTCTGGAAAGTATCCGCGTTATATCCTTGGTGGCGACGATGCTAACTATGCACGAGGATTGTTCAGGACAGGGGGAGGTCTGAATCCTGATGTTGCTGATCCCCTCATAGCCTATGGATATATTAAGTCTTATCCGCATAATCCATTTACTAGTGGCAGGGATGCTTTAGAATGGACGGGATGGATTGGAGAACCTGGAACTGGAGATGTTAGATTTGGTTGGTCAGGAATGACAATGGGCAATGGTCTTGGTGATCCTCGCTACTTCTGGTCTGAATATGGCAAAAAGACGAGTCTCTGGTCTACTGGATATATTGATGGTGCTTTAGGTTCTGGTTATTTGAAATGGACTTGGAGCGGGCGCGCGATTCCTGATAGGAAAGCCGATTCTCCCTTTATCATATATTCTGATGACCCTTCTAATGGGAGTACTATCGTCCACTGGCCCGGCAACTTTGGATATAGATCATTTGGACCAATGCTTTCCGGTTATAAGTTACGAACAGGAGAATTTGATGTGTGGGATAGATCGTTTAGGCTCTCGAGGATAACTACCTACATTCTTTACGCCTATGGTTCCAACAGGACTAAAGGAGAAGATATAATCAGGAATACCAATGTTGACGGCCATCTGATTTTCAATACTAATGGGTACGACGAGAAATCTACATATACTAGTGGATATTACGATACATCTTGGTATAGATTTACTGTCCATTTTAGTCCTCCTGAAGTATTTGGAGGTGGGCAAATGGGACAGATGCCTATTTTTCCTCCATATAATGCCTGTGATGATGTAATGCTTGGTGCCCCTGATGGATACCCTGATGCGGTGATTCTTGTCTTGTCTAATAGCTAGGTCTTGACTATCCTTCTTAATTATGGTATAATTATAGTGGATATCGTTGAGTTGAGGACTTATGAAAATGATAGATTTCGATGAACTTATAATGCAGTCCCAGAACTGGGAAGTGACATATGAGAGAAAGGAAGAAGAGCATATAATTCGAATGGCTGATCATCACTTTCCTTCATCTATCAGTGAAGATGAAGCTAATTTTATCTATGATTTGATAGTTTCTCATAATCTTACTAGAGGCTATGAAATAGCCACCGGAGCTGGTATCTCAGCCATGGTAACTGGACGTGCTATGAAGCAGACACGAGGGAAACTTGTTACACTCGATTGTTATCTTGACGAAGAATGGGGAAAAATAGGAAATCCAGATTCTTATGGATGGAAATCTATACATCAGTTGATTAAATTTTATAATCTTGATACTGTGTTTCCTTTCATAGGCTGGAGCCCTACAGATACATTGGCCTCCCTCGGTTCGATTTTTGACTTCTCCAAGGAGAAGCTTGACTATGTTTTTATAGATGGGCTTCATACTGAGAAAGCATTTCGCAAGGATCTACTGTCAGTCATTAGTCTGTTAGATGATAAATATATCTTATTTACGCACGACACTGAACGTATTCCTGGGGGAATTAAATTAGCTGAGACATTGCTTGGGTGTCCTGCTAAAGACACTAAATGTAGATATAATATGAAATATATTTGTAAGGGTATTGATGCGTAAGAGTTTATATATAAAGGCTATAAAAATATTAGAGGAGAATAATGACAGAATTAGGATGTGAAATTACTAATCTTTATACTGGATTGATGCGTGAATCTGTTCGGTCTAACCTGCACTCAAGGGATAATTTCTGGCCTACGGAGGCGAGTTGTGTCGATGACGATGGTAAGGTTCACGGCAAGTGCCTTCGTGACATCCAGTACTCGATGCTTGGTACAGAGAATAAGAGAGAACCAGACGAGTATAACTTTATGACTTGGAATATCGGAAAGTCTATCGAGTCTATGCATCAAAAGGTATTGGCTCAGGGCGGGCTTCTCGTTGCTCCAAATGTAAAGATTCGTTATGATTTCGGCGATGGCATTACAGTTTCAGGTGAACTTGACTCTATTATACGCTATAAGGGCGAGCTATTAGGCGTAGAGTTCAAGACCTTCCACGGGTACTTTCCGTGGTCTCAATGTGTTTCTGGCATTGGACAATCTTCTCATCACATACAGGTTATGCTTTATCTTCATATGTTATCTCAACAAGACTGGTGCTTGGGGCAGACTTTATCCTACAGGTCGGGTCAAGTCGTGGCCTGTTTACTTCCTTCTGATGGTTCTTCTGAATCTATAAAGATTAATAAGTTTCTATTGAGGTATGATGATAGGGGAGTTACATCTCAGTATCTTAAAGGCAAAGATGGTCGCTCGCCCTTCGGGACATTTCACATCGTCGAATTACATAATGACCATCTCATTGTAGATGGCGTTGATTATCCAGGCATCACAATATCTTCTGTTATGGATCGATTCAATATCATACATGCCCATATCAAAGATAGTAAACTTGTTGCGTGCGACTACCATCCTCGCTATTCAGATGACCAACTTCGCAGTATGTATGAAGAATACAAAGTTGAGGCTAAAGCCGCTCGAGAGAAGGACAAACGTAAGAGCGTTAAGAGATACGAGACTTTTGCTAAAGAGAATTATGCGGACTGGCAGTGTCGATACTGTTCATATAGAGACCAATGTCTAGATGATGGATAACGGGGGCTATTATGTCTGGACCAAAATTCGTTGATGGATTGCTCTATTTAACTGATGACTTTGATGCCGATGTCAATGATAGTAGTCTTGATATAACTTCAGCGGAGTTAGTGATATTTCGTTTCGCCTACGAGGCGGCCCTTTCCAGGGGGAAAAGCAAAGATGAGGCTGTCTCTTTTGCCTTGTTAGAACTCCGCAAACTTAGATTTGATTCAGACTTAATCAATGGACTTGGTGATTCTGATTAATGTTAATTATTGGTATTGATCCGTCTATTAGGGCTACTGGCATATGTGTTCTTGATGATGGCAGGGAAATCAGACTTACTACACTTACTCACTTTGACTATCATCCTGATGGGCGGATTTTAGCTGATCACTATGATACTCTAGATACTATCTTTGCTTATCATTATGAACTTGATCATCCTATTATTCTTGCCGTAGAGTCTGTTTTCTTTAGCAAAGATCCCAAGACATTGATTCGTCTTTCTGAAATTCAGGGTGTCTTGAAACTCCTTGCCTATTATTATAATGCTAAGTTTAAGTCTGTTTCTCCTACTACCGTCAAGAAGTGGGCTAAAGGAGAGAATCCATTCCTAGATTGCCCCGATCTATGGGCTGGTGATAGATATAAGCGTGGTCCTCTTGTTGGACAACCAAAGATTCTACCTAATAAAATCAAGGTATTTAACCTTGCTTCTAAGCTTACGAATACTCCAATGACTGACCACGCAGCTGACGCGCTGGTTATAGCTCATATCGTGCTAAATGAATAGAACAACAGATAGTTCCACATATATACGCAAAGAAAGACAGCGAATCTATCTCGAGCTTCGAAAGGAATACTCAGATAAAGATCTCAAGGAACTTGCTACTTCTTATCAAAATGGAGACTCCCATGCTGGAGCTAAACTTCTAGAGATATATTCTCTAGTTATCGATACGTTCTTCTACCTTATTAAGAGAAATAAATATAACATGCATAATGATAGCGTGAGGTCACTGATTTCTGCTTTTATAGGCACTAAGAACAAAGAAGCTTTAATCTCTGCTAAAAAGATTCGACGTAACCTACGTCGCAACAACCCAGGAAATGAGGCTTTAAGGGAGCTTCACGAGAAAGCATCTCTGATATACTATGCCTGTTTAGATCTCTCAGATGATGAGGTATTACAAGAACTGAGAACCATATTCCTTGTGCTTATCTATAAATGGAAAGATGTAGTGAAGGTACCCTTTAGTGGATATATCAGGGCGTGTTTTAAGTGGGGAGTCAAAGATTGGCTGAAGCGCTGGCTGCATGAGAATCATAAGGGAGGGTTCTTCTTAGAATATATTGATGGGATGACGGAAGCATCGGTGGCTAATTGTGGGACATTTAAGTATACTACTGAGGGACAAAAAATCCCCCTAGGCATCCTTGAGAAAAACACTACATTACCCTTAACCTCAGAGGTAATAATAGATGACTTATGGATAGTAGGAATCACCTGCGAAGTGCCATACGATATACTCACTACTGAGGAACGTTTGTTCATCAAGTTGAAGTGGATTGACGGCCATACCCAGAGGGAGATAGCAAAAATATTAGGTTATCACCCTAATACTATAGTGAAGAAGAAGAAAGCTCTACTAGTAAAGCTCAGAGAGAAGGTTGCCGAAGAGGATAAAATATAAAAATAAAGGCACGCTATAGGTCAATTCCCATCCTCTTAGCGCACTCATAGGCGAACTCACATAGTTCAGCGCCAGATATTACCACATAGGAAACGGGCATACCTGGCGACCGAATACTCTGTCCTAATATCCTTAGTCGTTCAAGGTCTCCATTACGGAGCCTTATTGTTTTATTCATCCCTACCGTCATCCTGTCCTCTAAGTTAGGAACAAAGGCAAAGTATCCCCCATATTCATTAGTAATGCGCACGGCTACAACGGGCACGCGTTGCTCCCTTACGGCCTCGTCATAGTTCTTCTCTAGCCAATCAGCCTTAAAATCTATATATGGCTTAGACGTGAACTTACATTCAACGTGTAGAGCCCTATTATAGACATCAGCAGTCCAACCTATCATACCACCAGAATTAATGGTAGTATAGCCATTTATGTCGTTCTCTACTTCTTTCTCGAACGCCTTAGGGCCTGGTTGTCTCTTGATTGTCTTGATTTCAGACATTATGCCTCAAACACATACTCGGCACAAATGGCATCCAGATCATCTGGTATGTTAAATCCCCACTTCTTCAGTTTCCCGCGAAGAAATTCGTCTGTCTCTTCTAACGTCCAGCCTTTGACCAAAATGTCAAAGGGATGGATGCCTACGAAGGCCCCACCTATGGCTCCATCAGAGTATGGGGTCAACTGAACAAAGTCAACAGCCTCTTTGTCAGAATGCGTTAATTCGTATAACAACGCGCCTTTCTGCTCGGTTGAGTCTTTGTATGTTAGATACTCTACATTATAGCCAAATAGGCAAACGAATCTAAACACTCCTCCAGAAAATAGTTGTTCGTGTGGCTTAAAGAATTTATAATCTCTTGCCATTATTACCTCCCGATATTTCTCGCTATCATTCTAATCGCTTCTCTCTTCCAATCTGTACGGTTCTTAACTGACCAGAGATACTCAAGTCTGGCGCTATTGACAGCCATCAACTCTCTCCATTCTGGGTCAAACGCTTCCCTCTTAGCCTCTTTCTCCCTCAACTTCTGAGAACCAGTCCTATTGCTAATATATAGGTCTCGCTCACGCGCATCGGCTTGTCTTATCATCTCGTCTTTAATGGTGCGATGTGTAGCAAGAAGAGGCTCTAATCTTTCTACGGCTTCATCTAATGACGACAAGGCCCTATGTAAGTCCCCAGGTGTTAGTATCTCTTTTACACATACCTTGTTCAACAAGGGCTCGAATAAGAACATAAGGTCGGCAGTGAATTCTGGGTCATTATATACCATTTTCTTTATTAGATTCCTTCTCCATAACTTCATCTATGAATTCTAAGAGATTCTCTATCCCATCACCAGTGAAGACATAGTCGGCATCTTCAGGGAAGACAGAGCCTTCACTGGAATGCCGAGCGACCACAGGGGTCACATCAGGACGAACTTTTGCTATTGCTTCGGAGGGACGGTCAAGATATACTAATACTACATCATCACCATATGATTTCAAGAGTCTATGCTCGTTAGGATATCTAACATCAGAGACGACGAAGTCTTTATTAGTATAACGAACCGCCGTTGCTGTATCGAATGCGAATATATCTTTATCCATCAGCCTACATAAACTACCCACTACAATCTGGAGATACCGACGACGCGTGGCTTCTTCTAATTCTGGCTTGTCTATAATCTTTATCAGTTCGCTTATATGCTCCAGTTCTACATCTTTATCCTCATTAGGAAGCAGTATCGCATAGAGTTCCTCGGGAAGAATCTCTCCTTCTTTCATATAAATCTCAACGATTCTCTTTAGCATACGGGCGTTCTTTAGCTCCGTGAAGCCGTACTTCTCCACAAGATAACGCGCCGCGGTATCCTTACCACTTCCAGCACGACCCATCAGTCCTATAATCACTGGTCTTCCTCCAGATCTGTCGTCTCTACTACGCCTTCCATTAAGGCATATACATTTTCCCATTCGTATTGACAATTAGTACACATAATTCGCGCATCATTCCAATCAATCTGTTCCGAGATACAGACGTTATCAATATCAACATCTCCATCATCTGAGATATCTAATACCTCTGCATATATAGTGCCGACGGCAAATATCTCTTCGCTCCCACAATTAGGACATTTCATATCATTCACCGTGAACCGCTATAATATCAAATTCTTTTATAAGTGCCAGGTGATCCTTTCTATTCCACACCTGAACTCCACCTAAGAATAAAACCATATCTCCTACCTGAACGAATTCACATTCAGGACCAATGGCCACGGCGACACCGACGAATGGCTCGCCCGCCTTTCTCATTGCCAATTCGGGCAAGATAATACCTTGGACAGACTCTTCCTTGATAACCTCAAGAAGTATCCTATCCGCCGTTGGTTGCATTGTTCTTTCTAAATATGTCATACTATACTCCCTATCTTAACCAGTTCCATCAACATATCTCCCTATTATATCATATAGTTCTTCTTGCGTCAAGTCTCCAGCGTCTTTAAATGGGGGTGGAAATACTATACCTACGATATTCTTTAACTGATTCTCCAGTTCATCCGCGCCCGCATGGCCCGCTTCATCATTGTCATAGAATACTACTACTCTATCAAAACCAGAGAGCAGTTCTAATTGTGTCGCAGATGCCTTGCTTGACATAGTAGCGACGCAGGGGTAGCCATTCCTATGGAGATTAATACAGTCAAACTCGCCTTCGCATACCACGATCCAGCAAGACTCTTTAATCCTATGAAGGTTAAAGAGCAGTTGCGACTTAGGCACTCCACGGGGCAGAAAGATATACTTACTACCCATATCGGCGCTTGTGGCTCTCCCTTTATATCCTATAGTCCACCCTTCTCTATCATTTAAGGGAACCCAGACTCTATCAGAGTAAGGATAATCTACTCCTTTTCTGATATTGAATTCTTCTATAGTCTTAGGCTCATATCCCCTATATCCATAACAATGTGTCGTTTTCTGCTCAAAGTTGTCTATCTCTTGTTGACTCAAAGGAACTATGGGTGCCTTCTGTGGCTTAGATATTGACGAGGGGTCTAATTCTATGCCCGCTAGTAATATCGCGGCCTCTTCAGATGAACATCCCATGGATAAACAGATAAGTTTAACCAGCCCACCACTCCTCTCTTCGGGAGAACAATTAGAGTGACAGAAGTATAGTCCATTCCTATAATTGATAGCCAGCGATGTAGGATTATCCCCGCCGTGGATAGGACACTGACAACGAATATGGTCTCCAGTAATAGTGAACTGAACTACTCCAAGCCTGACTAGTAGCCCGCAGATCCTATCGATATTCGTTGACATATGTTCTCTATGATCGCCTCGAGCGAGATATTTTCATCTGCTTCTATTATGCCACGCCCAAGTCCAGTAACGAGAGTCTTATATTCATGATATGTAGTACCATTCTCCTCACATATCATTATCATTCTTGTCAATATGTCACGTTCGATGCCCGCCCAATATGCTTCGTCATTCACTTTGGTTCTAAGTTCTAATTCGGTGGTGGCGACTACTTTCATCTTAATAGCCATCCATATAGGATCAGCAAGAATATTCTGACCAGTATTCTTGGGCGCAATGTAATTCTGAGACAATGCCATACTGGGCTTTCCTTTGCCAGGGACAACGTATGAATATCCAGAGCCATACCAATATACTATGGGACGACTTGATAACATCAAGCATCTCGCCAACGCGCCGTCGCCAATCATAGTACCACAAGTCTGAGCGGCTTCCGTCATTGTAGAGACATTGTTGACCAAACAAGGGACAACTACATCTCCAACAATACCATTGAATGTTTTCATTCCTCCATCAATGTACTTCTCACTGCCACAAATGATAAAATATGTTCTGGTTTTCTCTAATTCTTCATAATGTGCTTTCGCCGTGCGTGCCACTGAGTTCACCAAGACAAAGTCCTCACACGAGGAATATATACCAATCATATTCTTCGGTTCGCCATCAATAGCGATGCCAGGAATACAGATACGTTGATTGCCAGAGAAGGACAAAGGCCCCTTGAGGCTTATCTCATTAGGCGAACCAGTAGACACTTCCGAATACGTAGTGCCACACTTCTCACTAACAGACGCCATCAATTCAGACAAGATATTTCTTTCAGCGTGGGATAAATTCATCATTCCTCCTTGTCAATTATAGCATAACTGTTAGCGTCGAGACGACAAAGTTGGTTAAAGTGTATACCTTTAAACTGTCCGCGGAATCCAGTGAAAGCACATACCCCATACTTATTGAACAGACCATGGTATATACTCTCATCAAGATTCTTTGTACGAGGGAAACCGAACCAACACCCAGCGAGATTACATTCTCTCCTCCATACAACCTGAGAAGCATCCAAGTGACACACAGGATTTGTCGGTTCTGTCCTAGAATTGAATGCTTGAGCAGCGCCTAATAATTCTCCTACCAATGGTCTGGAAGGATCTATTCTCAGCGCGCTCTCCTTTAATGGATCATATGGAACAATATGAGAATAGGCATACATCACTTCAGGATGTTCTGTGAAATACTTAGACAAGTTGGACATATAGTCTGGAAGTAGTGCGTCATCATCGCATAACAGGATACATATGTCAGCATCTGATTCTTGTATAGCATCATTCATATGCTTTCCAATGATGCTGCCTCCATAGAATCCACTCTCCCGCTGTCTCTTATCTTCTACACTATCCTTAGTATTATAATACTTGACTTTACGAAGATCCTCACCCAAAACGTCTGCTACCACGTTCAATGCGCTCTTATCACTACCATCATCCATAAATGCTAGTTCCCAGTCTGTATGGGTAGAGTCTTTTATAGAATATAGGGCGTTCTTCACCATATTAGGACGATTATAGTATAGCAACAATATTAGTATTTTCATCTATCTATCCAAATTTCAAGAATTTCGGATCTTCTGCTAGTTCTAGTATCTTTCCTTTGTTCCTTCTATAAAGAAGTCTTGGGGGCGTGCCGAGGTATACACTCCAGGGCTCCAGATGACTAGACATTTTCTTGGTAATAGTACTTCCTGCACCGATTACACATCCCTCAGGTATTGTGATGCCGGGCATTATAAGACAGTTACTAAATACAACTCCAAAGTCTTCTATAGTAATGTCCCCACTAATGACCTTATTATTCCCCCAAGGGGCATTTATAGGACCATGTTCTCCTGTCGCGTCTTCAGATCCGCATAGGAGTTTGGATCCATAGACTAGTGTTGTCCATTTCCCCATCTTAACCTTGCTTCCAGAGCCACCTCCTATCAGGACATGCGATCCAACATGAGAATGATGTCCAATCTGCAGGCGCGCGGTAACCAAGGTAAATGGATCAATTCTAACATGATGATCTAGCTCCACATACTGGGGACAGGTAAAGATTACCTGATTTCCTATATAAACATGTTCATCAGAACATCGACCTAGGTATTTCTTTATGTCCTCGTTCCATCCTACATAAGGATTTTCTGCTATTGCTTCCATCACCATCCTCTCTTAATCGTCTCAACAATGTACTTTCTGTTCTCTTCGTCTATCCACCATCCCACCGGGATGCACACATTTTTCCTACATAGAGCATCTAGTCCCGGAAGTAAAGACCTATATCTATCCATACAACTATGTATATCATTACGCTGATGAACCTGACTAACCATTATATCGTGAGCCTTCATACTCTCCATAAAGCCAGCGCGGTCTTCTACCTTTATAGTATAGAGCCAGTAGGCGCTTTCAGCATCAGGCAGGACCTCTATGAGTTCAACTCCTGGAATATCTTTGAGGTTCTCATCATAATAGTTGGCATTCCCTCGCTGTGCTCTCAAGATAGCATCAAGACTCTTGAAGTTCTCCATACCTACGGTAGCACAAACATCATTCATATGATATTTAAATCCCGCTTCGGCGACATCTAATTCACAACGAAAATTCTTTCTGTTCGTCTCTCTATCTATGCCGTACCAACGAAGCAACTTACCTCTGCAATATGATTCAATATTTGGTGTCAGCAAGAGCCCACCATCTATGGCGGTAATGTGCTTGATAGCCTGTAGACTGAACATACAATAGTTACCGTGAGTGCCTATGAGTTTGTTGTCATATGTCGCTCCAAGTGCGTGAGCGCAGTCCTCTATAATGAACGGACGATACCCATACATCTTTTCGGCATTGTCTAGCACCTCGTTGACACCATTCAAATCAACAGGCGAGCCGCCCCAATGGACAAATGTTATCCCTGCTACATTCTCATCTATCTTTCTGGCAAGATCAGTGAGGTCTATATTCATTGTGTTGGGATTCACATCCACCCATCGTATCTTGAATCCTTCCTGTATGATAGGAGTATTGGTAGCAAGACAGGTTTGAGGAGTAGACAACACAACTCGTCGGTCGCACCAAGAACCAGGAGACGGATTGCGAAGCATATGTAATGCTAAGTGTAGTCCGGCAGTGCCATTATTAAGTGTCAATATATAATCGTGATTGAAATATTCACGAAGCACGCCCTCGAATTCATCTACCTTAGGACCTTGGCCGATGTATCCACTCATCAAAACTTTGCCGATAGTTTCAGGTACTTTATCAGACATAAAGACCTTGAACAGAGGTATCATCTACTTCTCCTTCTTTTCACGCTTACCGTTCTTGTCAGCCTTCCACTGCTCATCCTGCCGAGGAATCTCTTTACGAACGGGAGGCTTCTTGCGCGGATGACGCATACTATCACTCTCCTACATAGAAATCTTCATACCGACGCTGAACCTTCTCTATGAAGTCAGCATTATACTCCGTCAATAATGACATATCTGGCTCTTCCGTGCGCCTCACCAGATTCAACGATGGAAGATAACCCTTGAATAATCCTGTCATAGCCAAGCGCCAGCAGTAGTCAACGACATAGCCTTCGGGGTCAAGATATCCACCAGAAAAGAAGCCTAGCATTTCAAAGGTTCTCTGGGGTATGAACAACATATCTCCACGAATTGGAAGTGGTCCTGGCGCGAGGTCAACAGATACAACGCCTTGAGGTGTCTGTATATTTCCAATTCTGAATCTAGCATCATAGCCTAGTCCTGGCACTATCTGACATAGGCTTTCGTGTTCAGTGTTAGCAGCGAGTAGACCTACGCGCCCACTATTAGACAGGACAAACTCAACCTCATCATCCCATTTGTCTGAATTCATATGTAAGTCTGGCTTACATATACAAAAGACATCGCTGCCGAGCGAGCGAGCCATCATCTCATTATAGACTTCCTCTACATTCATATCTGTTGGATATTCGGCGAGAGAGTGTGGACATAATATATCCTCAACCTTACCAAATGCTTCTTCCCCTCCAGCAATAAGCGCTATGTTCCATTCAACATTGGAAGAAGACGTTGTTAGAGACCCAACTGTCTCACGAACATTGGCAACATCAGTGCTGTCATCAAACAACATAATTCCAGTTATCATTCACTACCTCCACGAACCTGTGGCGCGAACCATCTAGATACAAATATCTGTGCGTTGCGCGCATCAAAGTCTCTCCTAGATGGTGTGCTACACTCATCGTGATATATCTTACTATCCATACAACAACTTATGCGACCGCTCATTGAGACAGACTTGAAACACAGATCAATGTCTTCGAAGCCATTGATATATGAAGTATCAAAACCCCCTAGACGAGAGAAGTCATCTGAACATATCATCATACAAGCACCCGTGACGGCTGTCAGTCTCTTGGTATGAAGCGTCGGCTCATAATCAGCAGGCTTGCCTCTCCATAAATGAAGAGGAATCCCTTGGACATTGAAGAATATGCCCGCGTGCTGTATGGTATCATTAGCATATAGTAACTTATGCCCTACTATGGTTGCCCCTGCTAAGATTTCTGACGCCATATTATCAAGCCACCCTTCTTCTGAGACATAAACATCATTGTTGAGGAATAGCAAGAGTTCGCCATCCGAGGCGCGTGCTCCCATATTAGAAGCCTCACCAAAGCCGTGGTTCCTTGCCAACTTCAAGTATGAATCTGTGCCGTGCCTAAAATACTTGTCCATCACCATATGAAACGTCTCATCATTAGAGCCATTGTCTACTATAATAATCTGAACCTTGTCCATATCTGTATACTTATACAGATGTTCAAGACATTTGTCCAGTTTAGATGAGAGATTCCAAGTTGGAATTATTGCACTAACCTTCATTATACTCCTTCCTTACAAGGTTTTATACCATCAACAAATATATAAACCCTTCTTTCTTCTCTTATCATAGTTCCAAGATACGATTCCTTAAGCGTCAATCTAGCGTGGTCGAATACCAAGGGTTCATTGGATATAATCTTGAAGGTAATCAAGTGGTCAGGATTTCCTGTATTCAGAAGCACACGCATAATGAATTTGTAATCACTATATGGGTCTGGCTCAACTCCCAAAAATGCTTCTGGATAGCCTGGCACGAGAATGTTCATATCATCAGTACTTGATTCACATTCCCATACAATCAATTTCTCTTCCATATCATTTCTCCTTCTTCACTATATCCAAGAGAGCCTTCGCGCTCTTCTCCCAGGTATAGGTCTCTCTAATCTTCTCTGACAACTTTAAGGCTTTATCTTTATACATCTTTGGATTCTTATATACTGCCGTCATCTTCCTACGCAAGTCAATAGGCTCTGGTCGCGCCCACATCTGCCCCGTTGTATATATCGGGTTAGGTGGCGCGCCGACGTCCATCAACTGATACTTCACTCTAAATGCTTCATCTGAGAGATACATATCAGGTCCTATAAATGCCGTGCCTATAGCAGGAACACCACATACCAACGACTCAAAGCGGGGATAGTCCCACGACTCGCCGAAGGACGCCGTCATATACATATCCATCTGTCTATAGATGTCAGCCAACTCATAATCACTCACAGTATCATAAATAAGAACAATATTGGCTTTCATACCTTTCTTCAGGCGCTTGACCTCATCAGCGATGTCAAACATCTCTACGGTGCTATAACCTTGTCCGTGAGCCTTGACGAATAGCGTCGCATCCTTCTCTTTGCCGAAGGTATCACAATAAGCAGAGACGAGTTCGGGTAGGTTCTTGCGCGGACTAACCTGAACTGAACAGAAGACATTGAACTTGTTGAGATTCTCTAATACAAGCGCGCCATCACGAGGTTCGGGATTGAAGATGCTATAATCGGCGGCGGGTGGCACACACTGAACATTATTAGCACCACAACTCTTAAATGATTGTATGTTCCCCGCACAAGGGACTATACAACCCTTGATAGAGTTGATTATCTCTGCCCATTGAGGCGCGATGCCCGTAGTCTCCAGCATAGTATAGACAAAGGTATTAGGAAGGACTGGCGCCTTTGCTACATCAGATGGCAATTGGAAACATACGAGGGTATCCTCATAAGGATTGAGACCACCAGTCTTGGGACGACAATGCTGTAGGATACGCTGATAATCTTCTGGTAGATAGATATCCTGCATCGTGGCCCACATCACGGGATGAATCACAAGTTCATCGGGCGCGATGTCATACAACGCTTTAGCGAAACCCCATCCAATGCGACTATATCCTGTCTGTCCCCACGCGGGGAATCTTAGAACTATCAATCTTTATCCTCCTTCCACTCTTTTATAACCTTGGCTACTATTATATATGGCGTCCTAGATATAATGGTATCTCCCTCTTCTGTCCATATTCCAAGTAATCGAATTTCCTTGACGTGTTCAACAATTTCGTCTCGCGTCATTTCCTCTGTCTCAGTAACATTATTAGGATGATATTCACCACACGAAGCGTGTTCGTGACCAAAGAAGGAAGTGATTCTCCATTTCTTTTTCTCTTCCATTATATCACAACCTCCTCAAACATATACTCATCTTTCCAACCTGCACGGTCCTTGGCATCATCTAATACTTTCAACCATCCATCTATCGTATGCTGTAGGGTCATGCTGTCTAATATCCTCTGTCTACTATATTCGCATAGTTCCTGATAGCGCGCGGGCTCATCTCTATGAATATAGAAAGCCTCTTCCATCTTTTGTGCCATCGTCTCAACAGAAGGATAACTGGCGTTAATAGAGACGCCAGGATAAAGGTTAGTAGCACCTGCTGGCACAATAAATGGCCAGTCTTCCCCACATATCTCAGAAGCTGTGGATACATCAGTGATTATCATAGGTAATCCCGCCGCCATCGATTCGGTTGAAGTTTTTCCCCATCCTTCTTGGAAGGTCGCGCTAATGCCATAATCAAATACATTATATACGCTATTCATATCAAAGTCTATACGTCCATCGGGGCCAGAGAAAATAATGTTGTCAGATTTATACTGAAACTTCCTCAGGTTCAGCAAGTCATGGCCTATCATCACGGGCCCTTGTGGTCCCATCTCAATAGGTTGGGCTTGTGTATGTAACATCAAGATAGAAGCTTTCCTTACTTCATTAGGAAGAGAACAAAAGGCTTCCATCAATAAAGGAATGTTCTTCCTTGGCATATTCTTGCCAACAAAACCAAAGACCGTCTTATTGACGCACTCTCCGCCAAGCGTCGCGCGCTTCAATTTCCTACGTATTTCTGGGTCTAATGGCTTAAAGAAATCAGTATCTGTTCCTAATTGTACAGCATCAGCCGTTTCAATACCAGCATCATCATAGAGACCCTTGAGGAATTTAGAGCCTGGCACTATCGTCAGTTGAGGCACGCGATACATCCTGAGATATTCCCAGGGCAATGGTTTATCGTCTAAAAGATAGTACATTAACCAAGGACACTTAATGAAGCGATCCATTTGCATTATGTGCATCAATTTCCTTAAGTCCCAGAATGTAATGAATACATCGGGCTTTTCAGAAGCAAGTATCTGTTGCACACTCGCGCGGTGACCCGTACCCATAATTGAATGTATCTTCATACCTTCATATTCGTGGTCATAGAACTGAGGAGCATGGCATCCAAGAAACACAACCTCATGGCCCGCATCTCGTAATCCGAAACATATCTGACGACTCTCATTACTGTATCCTGTGGCCATCGAACTTATATCGTCGCTCATCCAGCAAACCTT
>Ga0180007_10000410_pt1 | contig 74079 bp, 51 predicted proteins | sample MM_PC_MetaG_FD_121122 | JGI IMG/M metagenome (GOLD analysis project Ga0180007, IMG submission 121122) | Groundwater microbial communities from the Aspo Hard Rock Laboratory (HRL) deep subsurface site, Sweden - MM_PC_MetaG | ecosystem: Environmental > Aquatic > Deep subsurface > Groundwater... | reverse complement strand
GCAGATGGAGCTCCTGAAGCTTCTTATGGTTTTGATGATGTAAAATTAGAATTAGTTTCCGAAGTACCCGACGAAACTAACTTATTAGTTAATCCAGGTTTTGAAGAAGGAGCTGATTCAAACAGTGTCCCACTTGGTTGGCTAGGTTACGCTCAAACAGGAGCAAGTATTGAATTTATAAGAGATGCACAAACTTCACATAATGGTGTTAACTGGGTAAAATGTACAAGTACTCAAGGTGGATATTATCTACTATATCAAAATACTTTCCCAACAAAAGAAGGAGATGTTTGGAAATTAAGCTCATTCTTTAAAGATGTATCTCCCAATGATTCTGGAGGTTATTATGCAGCTCTGAAAATATCAGCTAAAAGTGTTACAGGATCAACATTCCAATCTTGGGAAATTTATCAGGACAGTGTTACCAAAGAATGGGCAGAATATTCAAATACTCAAACTATGCCTGAAGGTACAGCGTTTATACAAGCAGTAATTGTCATCCATGCTGCTGATGGTGCACCAGATGCCTCATATGGAATTGATGATGTAAAGTTAAAATTGGTTGCTGAGAAAGATCCATCAAATTATTTAGCAAATCCAGGATTTGAAGCTGGTGTAGATTCAAATGGTGTTCCAATAGGCTGGATTGGTTATGCCCAAACAGGTGCAAGTATGGAAGTGATAAATGATGCGTCAACAGCAAACTCAGGAGATACTTGGGTAAAATGTACAAGTACAGAAGGTGGCTACTATCTATTGTATCAAAATACTTTTAAGGCTAAGGAAGGAGATATTTGGAAATTAAGTTCATTCTATAAAGATGTTTCCCCAAGTTATCCAGGAGCAAATTTTGCAGCTTTGAAAATTTCAGCCAAAAGTGTTACAGGTGCAACTTTCCAATCTTGGGAAATTTATCCAGATAGTGTAACTACAGAATGGGAAGAATACGTAAATACACAAACCATGCCTGAAGGTACTGCCTACATTCAAGCAGTTGTTGTTATTCATGCTGCTGACAATGCCCCAGAAGCTTCTTATGGAATAGACGATGTTAAATTAGAATTGTTGCCGGAAGTTGATACACTAAACTATTTAGCAAATCCTGGTTTTGAAGGCGATATCGATGCTAATGGAATCCCAACTGGATGGATAGGCTATTCTCAAACTGGTGCTAGTATGGAAGTGATTAAAGATGCAGCTACTGCAAATTCAGGATATAATTGGGTAAAATGTACAAGTACTGAAGGCGGATATTATTTGTTATATCAAAACGCATTCCCTGCTGCAGAAGGTGATGTTTGGGAGTTTAGCGCACACTTCAAAGATATTTCTCCAGCATACCCTGGTGGGCATTTTGCAGCATTAAAAATTTCAGCAAAAAGCGTTACAGGATCTACATTTTTATATTGGGAAGAATTCCAAGATAGTGTTTCTTCAGAATGGATAAAATGTAGTAATATTCAAACCATGCCGGAAGGAACTGCATATATACAAGCTGTATTAGTAATACATGGAGCAGATGGAGCTACTGAAGCTTCTTATGGAATTGATGATGTAAGATTGGTTAAAGAAGTATCTGTGGGGGTTGAGAATAATACCAATACAATTCCAATTGATTATTCACTAAATCAAAACTATCCAAATCCATTTAATCCATCAACAATTATTAAATATAGCTTGAAAAATCCAGGGAAAGTATCATTGAAAGTATTTAACGTACTTGGACAGGAAGTTGCTACTCTAGTAAATGAGTTCAAAAATACTGGCAATTATGAATTCAATTTTAATGCTAGAAACTTAGCCAGTGGTGTTTACGTTTATCGATTGCAATCAGGTGCATTTGTTGATGTTAAAAAGATGGTTTTAATTAAGTAAAAAATCCATGAGCCCCAATCTGTAATGATTGGGGTTCTGTTATTTGATATAAATATTAAAACAATATCTTGAACTAAATGATATTTATTGTAATAATATGAGTTTGTAAATGACAACGAAATTAAAAAATTTCTTAATAAAAATTAGAGTGCTTGGTATGATCAATCACCTATTATGTTACAATTTCTTTCGAATTAAACATATATATCTATTATTTTTATTTATTTCAGGAGTTTTACTCGCAGGAAATACTGGTAAAATTAGTGGTGTTGTAGTTGATGCTGGCACTCAAGAACCTTTAATAGGTGTAAATATTTATATAGAAAGCTTAAGTAGAGGAACCGCTTCCGATGTTGATGGCAAGTTTATTATACTAGGTATTACACCAGGGATCTATGAACTAAAAATATCTTACATGGGTTATCAGACTGTTACTATTACTGAGGTTCAAATAGTGATTGATAGAACAACTGATATCAACGTTGAAATGAATAAAGTATCCATTGAGCTTAAAGATGAAATAGTTGTGAATGCTACTCGACCTCCTATTGCTATGGATGTATCTTCAAGCAAAATTGACATACAAATTACAGAAATTGAAACGGTTGCTCTTGTTGATTTTAATAGTTTATTAAATCTTCAGCCAGGTACAATTTATAAACCTCGAACAAATGATGCTCAAGAGCAAATTACTAATGAATTATCAATCAGAGGTGGAACTGGAGTTGGAGTATTTGTTGATGGACTTAATGTTACTGAAGCGCTATCAAGTGGTTCTCTAACAAATTTCAATTTAAGTTCGTTAAAAGCTGCTGAAATATTGACAGGCGGATTTAATTCAGAATACGGGAATATTAGGTCAGGTGTTATTAATGTTGTAACAAAAGATGGAACGGAAAATTATCATTTTAGTGCTGATTTTAAATATAGCCCTGCTGCTAAAAAGCATTTTGGAAGTTCCATTTTTGATCATAAAACTGCTCCAGAATGGTTACTATATGGATATGATGATGCTTTATATGGACCAGATGGAATTCATGATGCAAGTAATCCTGATAGCTATTGGGAATGTTTTTCTGTCTATGATACTGTATATGGCTTTACTCCTGAACAAGCGCAAGAAGTGTGGAAATATAACCATAGAGAAAGGGAATATGGACATAAACCAGACTATATTGTTGACGCTAGTTTAGGGGGACCGATACCATTGCTAAACTATCTTACTAACGACGATATTCTTAAATTTTTTACAAGTTTTCGTTACGAATATAATATGTTTGCGGTACCACTATCTCGTGACCATTTTGAAGATATGAACTGGTTTTGGAAACTAACACTTACTCCAGGTGCTGCTATAAAAATAAATTTTCAGGGCACTTATCAACAGAATCTTTCAAGCACAACATATAATACACCTCAAGTATCAGTTGCATCTACAGAACAAGCAATCTATAGCATGCAATATCCACTAACTAAATACTATCAGGCAATGAGATCAGTAGCAGATAGATATAGAAATCAGTTTGCTGTAAACATAACTCATGCTTTTTCTGAGAATTCATTTTACGATTTTAAAGCATCATATTTGCTTCGTAGATCATTTGTAAATCATGGGCCTGATAGAAATAGTGAAATTAAGTTTCAGGTTGGGGAATTTGGTTTTGATGAACAGCCAAATGGTTGGACTCCCGTTAATTATGGAGGTGATTTTGGTGGTAGGGAAAGTGAATTTGGCATAACAACCTCAGGATATTCATTTATTTTTGGGGGACATGGAAAAGAAAGAGACTACTCGCGCGAAATTTTAATTAATACAAGATTTGATTTAGTTAGTCAACTTAATAATTATCATCAAATAAAAACTGGGTTTGAATTTAACTATGATGATATGGACATGGATCATGGACTCGTTCAATATTCACCCCCATTAATAAAGCATGATAAATTTAGACAAATTCCAATAAAAGCTGCATTCTATGCTCAGGATAAAATTGAATTTAGCGGAATGGTTGCTAATCTTGGCATTAGACTTGACTATACTGACAGGAGAGGAACATATTATACTGATTTGTTTTCTGAATATTACACTACTGATAGTTTGGACTATGTCTCAACAAAAAAAATAGATCCGTTTTTCTACGTTAGCCCAAGAATAGGTATATCACATCCAATAAGTACAAAAAGCAAGTTATTTTTTAACTATGGACATTTTTATGATGAACCAGGTGTACTTTACTTGTACAATAAAAGAGAAAGATATGGTGGATTCTATGACAGAATTGAAAATACTAATTTGAAACCTCAAAGAACAATTGCTTATGAATTAGGTTTTGAACAACAAATTGGTGATGAATACCTTTGCCACATTTCTGGATACTATAGAAACATTACTAATCAGATTAAGTGGGTTGATTATTATTCTGAGGCAGGTAATAAAATATCATCCTATTCAAATGGAAATTACGCAGATTCAAGAGGTTTGGAAGCTATTTTTGAAAAAAAATTGGGTGAGTTTTTAGTTGGTAATTTAAGCTTCGACTATTTGATCACTTCTTCTGGAGATTTTGGAGATGCGGTTATATATGAGGATGTATTAAAAACTCCAGTAATGAGCAGTAGCACTCAATATACGCCTGGCGCTTCATATTCATTTATTGCAAATCTAACATTTAAAACTCCTGTTGATTTTGGAAGAGATATTTTAGATATAGATTTGTTTGGTGATTTAAATTTGAATTTTACTTATGAATATAGAAGTGGAAGAACATTTACTTACAATCCCCAAAATCTACCTGGAGTTAACAATAATATGAGATGGAGACCTCATCAAAATACAAATATGAGGTTATCTAAAGGTCTAAATATAAGTGGAGTTTATTTTCAAATTTATTTAGATATATATAATTTATTTAATGTTAAAGAACTAAATAGTAATCTAAGATCATTATTACTTCCTTACTTAAAATTATATAATGAATATTTAGAGTCGTTAGAACTTCCTGAAGAAGGTGGAAATGATCAGCCAGGAGATTATAAAGCAGATCATATAAAGCTACCTAATCCCGGAGATTTCCCAACTCAGTTGCTCTTTAATGCACCTAGAGATATCTATTTTGGGATAAAGATTAATTTTTAATTTGGAGCTTAAATGAAATTTAATTTGTTAAAGAAGGTAACGCTTTTAATGTTAGTACTCCAATTACCTATGTTGGCTCAAATAAAATTTGAACATCATATCAATCGATTAGCTTTAGAAGTAAGTGAAAATGGTGCCTCTCTATATAGAAATAATACGATTTTGTATCCAACATGGCCTTTTGATTCACGATATTTTAATTTTTCAGCAAGAAAAATGTACATTGAATCGTGGGGTGTTTGGCTTGGAGCTAAAAATTTTACTGGCGTAAGTGATACTACTGCAAAGGATGCCTTTGTTGCTTGTGGAAATTTTTATATAAATACAAATGACATTGTTCCACTAAGTCTGAGCAAAAGAATTAGATACCCTTATCCAAAAGTAAGAGTAGATGATGGTAGTGGAAAAATAAAAGAAGAAAGTTTTGATGCTGCGGATTTAGTCACCTCACTTATTTGTGATGAACAGATTGAAAGTGTTTGGACAACTTCATTAGGAATTACCATTCAATTAAAAACTTATGCATATGCAGTTGAAGGACATAAAAATTATATTATTTATGATTATAAATTCATAAATACGGGTAATATTGATAAGGATGTAGGCACAAGAGAATTATCAAATCAGCTTAGTGATGTTTGGTTTGGTATTTCATTTTCAACTGATATAAAACCAAGATTTGGCGGAACTGAGCTTGATGATAATTATGAGTATTATGGCTCTACTTATGATGATTATGTTAAAGGTGATCAAACAGCTGATTCAGCAAGAGTGTTAATTGCATGGGACGGAGAACACGTTGATACGGAAAACTTTGATCCAGATCCAATAACAAAAGAAGCTAGAGTCCCAGGATATTATGGTTTGGGAATATTACATGTAGATAAACAAGCAATTGATGATTTAGAATATGGATCTTCTGACGATCCTGCACAACCAGTAAATGTTGATGACGATGCAGGTACAGAGTCAAGTGTAAGTACTCAGATTCAAAAATTATCTCAAGGAGGTAATGAAAACTTTTCTGGTTATGGTGCAGGTAATTTTTTAGTAAGTGTTGGACCTTATAATATACCAATAAATGAAGATGTTCGTGTGGTATTGGTTCAAATTATAGATGGTATATCTAGAGAAAAAGCTGAAGATCTTGGATTAAAATTATTGAACGGTGACATAACAAAAGAACAATATGATGCAGAAGTAAGAACGGGAAGGGATTCATTATTTAGCTCACTTCATGCAGCTCAAGTTGCTTACAAAAGAAAGTTTAATATTCCTGATCCCTTACCCTCTCCAGATTCAATAACTGTATCAACCTGTATTGGTAATATTAAAATTGAATGGTCAAATAGTGCTGAAACTGCTATTGATCCTGACTCAAAAACAGCAGATTTTGCTGGATATAGAGTTTATAGAGCAGCTATTTCACCAGATAATAGATGGGAAAAAATCTATGAAGTTGGAGGGAATAGTGGTAATCAAATAGTTCATTCTTATATTGATACAAATGTAATAATGGGATTTGATTATTATTATGCAGTTACTGCCTTTGATGACGGAGTAAATAACTATCTGAATCCAGGACAATCTTTAGAAAGTTCCAAACAAGCATCAACGGCTTATGTGGGAACATCAGCGGCTATGAAACCTCAAATTACTCATGAAGCTTTTAAGAATAATATTAGAGTTGTACCAAATCCGTATAATAAACGTTCTGCAAATTATGGTGATCCTAATAATCCTAGTGATACGGAAAATAATAAATTATTATTTGTTGGATTACCAGGTCATTGTACTATTAGAATATATACAGTATCGGGTGATTTGGTTAAAACAATTCATCATGAAAGTGGTTTAGGTTCTGAAGAATGGAACCAAGTTACTGACTCAAATCAATTTATTGTTAGCGGACTATATATTGCACATATAGAATCCGATTTAGGAGATGAAATAATAAAATTTGTGGTGATACGATGACAAAACAAAATATCTTTAAGATCACATTAATAGTTGTATTTATTTCAAACTATTTATTGTTAGGCCAAGATAATTTTAATAAAGTCGGTCAAAGTGGAATGCAGTACTTAAAAATTGGTGTAGGTGCAGAAATGGTTGGTCGCGGCGAAGCTGGTATATCGGATGTGAAAGGTGTTAATGCTATGTTTTGGAATCCGGCAGGATTGGCAGATTTAGAGGGTAATGAATTTCTATTTAGTCATAATGCATGGATAGCAGATATATCTATGAATGCAGTTGGAGTAGGAATGAACTTTGATGATTGGGGAACATTTGGTATAAATATGTTATGGATGGATTATGGTAAATTATATAAAACATCAGTAGCCACTACTATTGAAGAATCTGCTCAGTATGGTTATGTGGACGAAGGTACTTTTTCACCATCTGATCTTGCAATTGGTCTTACATATTCAAGAAAAGTTTCTTCTCAATTTTCATTTGGTGGTCAAGTAAGATATTTATACGAAAATTATGGAAGCAATAGAACAATAAATATTTCAGGAAAAGAAACTACAACTAATAATACAATGTCTGCTTTTTGTTTTGATTTTGGTACTAAATATTATCCCGGATATGAAAGTTTAGCATTCTCAATGACAATCCAAAATTTTTCAACAGATTTAAAATATCAACAGGAGGCATTTAGTACACCACTGACTTTTAAAATTGGTATCTCGATGAATATGCTAGATTTTCTTGGAGATAAATCGAGTAGTTCATTATTGTTAGCTATTGATGCAGTTCATCCGAGAGATTATTCTGAAAGAATAAACGTTGGATTAGAGTACAATTATCTCGGGATATTTAAATTACGTAGCGGATATAGAATCAATTATGATGAAGGAAATTTTACAGCTGGAGCTGGCTTAAGGTATACTTTATCTAACTCACTTGGTATAAAATTAGACGTAAGTTATATTTTTATGTCATCAGGCAGATTCTCTTGGCCATTGCAATTAACCGCAGGACTGATAATGTTTTAGGTTAAATAAAATTGTAATTTAAAACTATTAAGTATTAAAAAATTAAATAAGTGTGAGAGTAATTGAATGAATAATAACAAACAAAGTACAATAAAAGGTCAAACTTTATTACGACAAAGAAATGTTTTACTTGTGCTGAACACAATTAATAGTTCTGGTCCTATATCTAAAAGAGAAATAGTCTACTTAACAGGCTTAAGTTTTGCAAAAGTTAATTCAATAATAATTTTCTTGAATAACCTAAATCTTATACTTGAGGTAGGAAAAGAAAAATCGAGTGGTGGTCGTCCTTCTTCTATTTTTGAATTTAATTCAAACTTTAGATACACAATAGGATGTCAATTATCACATACTCAAATTCATACCATTGTTAGCAATCTCAAAGGAGAAATCCTTTTTAATGATATTAAACCATTTGATAAATCAACGGGGAAAGAATTTGTTATAGATTTGATGATTGATTCCATTGATAATTTGATAAATTTATCAGGAATTCCACATGATAAATTTATAGGAATAGGTGTAGCCATTGCCGGTTTGTTTAATCCTAAAGATGAAACTACACTACCTTTTCCTCATTTAGTAAGTTGGGGAAATGTATCGTTTAAAAGTATTCTCTACAATAAATTTAAACTCCCTTGCTATGTAAACAATATAGCTAACGCTGCTGCTTTGGCAGAAAGAAATTATGGATTGGGGAAAGGCATTGAAAATGTTCTTTATTTGAACATAGGTAGTGGACTTGGAATGGGAATTATTTTCAACGGTAAATTATACGAAGGTGTCTCTGGAACAGCTGGTGAGTTTGGACATATAACTGTTGATGAAAATGGTCCAATATGCGCATGTGGCAATGTTGGATGTCTGGAAGCTATTGCAAGTACAAAAGCTGTAATAAACGATGCAAAGGACAGATTAAAACAGGGTGTCTTGTCTGTACTTTCAAATATGGTTAAAGACAATATAAACGATCTCGATTTTAAAATGATTTGTGCAGCTGCAATTCAAAGCGATAAACTTGCTTTTAGTGTTATTGATAAAATGGGACAAAATCTTGGAGAAGGAATTGTAACACTAATAAATCTTTTAAATCCAGAAAGAATAATTCTTGGTGGAAAAATTGTAGATGCTAAAAATCTAATAATTATTCCAATAATGAATATAGTTCAAAAAAGAGCTTTAGAAATTCCAAGAAGAAATACAGAAATAGTATTCTCCAACATGGGCAGTAATGCTGGAACTGTAGGGTCTACTATTCCTATTATTGAAAGATTCTTTGAAAATGAAGTAAACAAATTGATCGAATAAAAAGTGATTTATCATTATGGATAATAAATTAATATGAAAACTATTCGAATTGGTGTTATTGGTGCTGGAAGATTTGGAATATATCACTTACATGCTTTTAGGCAAATGGAAAGCAAAAGTGCAATCCAACTTGCAGCTATATCAGAATTAGATCCGGTAAAAAGAAAATTATTAGAGTTAGAATTCAATATTCCTATATACTCAGATTACAAAGAAATGATTGAAAAAGAAGATTTAACTGCAGTTTCAATAGCAACACAGGATCATCTTCATAAGGATGTTGCAATATTAGCGCTTTCAAAAGGTCTTCACTTATTTGTGGAAAAACCTCTTGATGTTTCTTCAGAAGGGGCTAGAGAAATATCTGACCTTGCCAAAAATAATAATTTGCTACTACAAGTGGATTTTCATAAAAGATATGATCCATACCATATAGAGATAAAACAATTAATAGAACAAAATAAATTTGGAAATTTTTTATATGGTTATTGCCACATGGAAGATAAAATTATTGTTCCACGCGATTGGTTTAAGGATTGGGTTTCGCATAGTTCACCTATTTGGTTTCTGGGCTGCCATTTTATTGATCTTATGATTTGGCTGATGGGAAGTAAGCCAGTTAGTGTATATGCAAAAGGACAAAAAATAAAATTAAAGGGACTTGGCATAGATACTTTTGATGCCATACAAAGTATGATTACGTTTGAAAATAATGCAGTAATAACATTTGATAATTCTTGGATACTTCCGGAGCAATTTTCATCAATTGTTAACCAAGGATTTAGACTAATCGGTACAGAAGGAATTATTGAAGCCGATTCTGAGAATCGTGGAACACTATCTTGTTTCTCCTCGGAAAATGGTGTTAGAAATCATAATTCAGGCTTTATGTATACCATTAAAGAATCAAGTGGTAATGAAAAATATGTTGGATATGGAATTGATAGTATTCAGCATTTTGCAAAAAATCTTTGTTCCCTTAATAATGGTGAAACACTTGAATCACTTAATGGAACATATCCTTCTGGGAGAGATGGTTATGAAGTATCAAAAGTAAGCGAGGCAATCCATATCAGCATTAATAGCGGTAAAGAAATTGTACTTTAATAAATATATTTGGGATAACGTAACTATGAGAAAATCAATACTATTTTTACTTTTTGCAGTTTTTAGTATTTCTAACTCAATTAATGCAAATTTACCATTGGCTAATGAGCCATTAATAGTATTTCATTTTGATTTTAACTCCGTTTCACTAAATGAAAATTATGTACGATTATGGCTAAAAAAAGCTGCAGCTATGGGTTACAATTCTGTTCTATGGGAAATTGAAAACGAAGTACAATGGGATATTTGTCCAGAATGTTCAAGCCCAGATGCATTTTCGAAAGAAACATTTAGAAGTATTTTAAACTACTCTAGAGAATTAGGATTAGAACCTATACCTCTTTTGCAAACTATAGGTCATGCCGAATATGTTTTGGAAAATGAAAATAATAAATCGTTTCGTGAGGATTCTACAAGGTACGATTGTTATTGCACAACAAATCCACAAGTAAGAATATTTCTTAAAAATTGGATTGATGAATATTTAGAATTATTTGGAGACATTAAATATTTCCATTTAGGTGGTGATGAAGCATATGCCTTTGCTAGTTGCAGCAAGTGTAAGCAACAAGTAAGCAAAACTAGTGAAAATAGTTTATATGTTGAACACATAGCGGATATTTCGCAGAATCTATTGAAGAAAGGAATTCGCCCTGGTATTTGGAGCGATATGATCTTGAAATATCCAAATGAAATTGGACAGTTAAACAAAGAGTTTGTGATTTGGGATTGGAATTATTGGGATGGAGATGAAATTCCTGAGCGTGTAATGGTTTGGAGCAAAGGCGGAAGATTAAGTAAAAGTGAAATATCTGATTCTATTCTATCTGATTTTCCCGAAATAATTAACAATGCAGGAGAGTTAAATCCTTTTTACACTTGCGATGTTTTAAAAAGATTAAAGTACGACGTAATACTTTGCAGTTCATCCCGTTCTTATGGGGATGGCGTGTTTGCTGGAAGAAATGAATTACATGTAAGTAATATAATAGGAGCTGCAAAAAAGACAGTAAATCTTGGTCTACTAGGTAATTGTGTTACAAGCTGGGCAGTTAGAATACATAATAATGAAATACAGGAACCTTGGTTTTTTCTTGCTCCGCTAACAATGAAAAATTACTCTCTTTCTAAAAAGGAACTACTAGGAAAAACATCACAAGAACTCTTTGGTGTTAATGGTTGTGATTTTTTTGAGCATGCAAATAAAATTGGTTATTCATTTACATTTGCTAATGAAAAATCGACAGGAATAATGTGGACAGGTATGAAAGATTCCAAACCAGCCCCAGAAAATTATATTCAAGAATTAATCAATAAAATGAAGTCTGGAAATAGATGGAACGGAACGGTTGATGAAATAAAAAACTCTACAGGAATTATAAGTGCAGGAATCACAGATTTGAATAAGTTTATTCCAACTACTAAAAAAGGAATTGAAGTATTCTATTCATGGAAAAGAGCAGGATATTTTCAATATTGGCAATCAATTATTGCTAATGAAATTGTAAATATATCCGAAAGGAAACCTGGAATAAATACTTCAGAAATGGTTAAGCTTATAGAAAATATTAAAGAAGAATATAAAAATTGGGCTGAAAATTGGATGACTCCAACTTCAGCTGAACAAAATGCAGGTCTTATCTACGATGCAGTTCAAAATTTATTTAAACAAAATTTAATTGACTAAAAGAATTTCATTGTAAGTAAAATATTATAAAAACATTTTACAATAGTTAAGAGAATCGGAAAAATATGTAAAAAAGTATTTTACTCAATTTATAGTAGGAATATTTATGCGGTTAGAAACGGCTGATTATTTAGTAATTATAGTTTATACAATACTTATGGCTATTCTTGGATTTGTAGCAAAAAGAAAAGTTAAGAACATGCAAGACTATTTTGCAGGAGGGAAAGCAGTACCTTGGTGGATGGCTGCAATTTCACATCATATGTCAGGCTACAGTGCCTTTGCATTTGTAGGTCATGCTTCAGTTGCTTACATGAGTGGTTTTTCAATTTGGACATTTTTTGCCGTGCCAATATTTGTTGCAATGATTCTTGGTTCACAGTTATGGGCTCCTAAATGGGTTAAATTAAATGTAATAACTCCAATAGAATACCTTGAGACAAGATTTAATCTTAAAACTCGCCAAGTATTTGCTTGGAGCGGGATAAGTATAAAATTTATTGATGAAGGTGTTAAGCTTTATTCCCTGGCAGTAATAGTACATGTAGTTTCCGGATTCCCTCTTGAAGCCACAATAATTGCGTGCGGTTTTGTAACAATGTTCTACATAATGTTTGGTGGACTTTGGGCTACAATGTTAACAGATTTTGCACAGTTTATTGTTCAGTTTGTTACATCATTTATCCTTGTATATCTCGTTTTACAAGCTGTTGGTGGATGGACCAATATGTGGGAAAGTTTACCTCCTGGTCATTCTTCACTTTTTAGCGATGCAATTTCACCATGGTTCGTTCTTGTCTATCTGTTTGTGATTATACTGAGTTATAATGGTGGAACGTGGGGTTTGGCTCAGCGTTTTTATTCAATTGGAAAACCTAGAGATGCAAAAAAAGCAGCTATACTTTCAGCGTGCTTATATTTAATCTATCCAATTGCTATTTATATTCCCATTTGGTCAGCAAGATTAGTAATAGGTGAAATAGAAAATCCAGAGCATGCATATGTGTTAGTAGCCGAAAAATTTTTAAGTCAAGTATCGCCAGGCATGTTGGGTCTTTTTATCAGTTCAATATTTGCAGCAACAATGTCGATGATTAGCTCAGATCTCAACTCTTTAGCCGCAGTTTTTACTAAAGATATTTATCAGCGTTCCATAAATGGAAATGCATCAGAAAAAAAGCTTATTGGTATTGGTATGATATCTACAATTGTCTTTGGATTACTCACAATAGTTTCTGCACTAATAACAATTCAAATGCAGGGTGCTTTTAATACAATGGTGGAATGGTATGCCGCCATTCTTGGACCTATTTCAATTCCATTATTATTCGGAATGATATTTAGAAAACCAACGTGGCGTGGTGCAATATACTCATGGGCTGCTGGTTTTATAACCTTTATTATTTGTAAATACGGTGTACCATTGATAATTGGCCAAGCTACTACTTTTGCATTCTACACAGGTATGGAATTATTGGTTTCTTTCTCTGTATTCTATTTTGAAGGAATGATAAACAAACAAACCCCAGAAGAAGAAACGCGAGTCAATGAACTATTTCAAAAAATTAAATAAAGCAGATAAATGAAAATACAAATTATAGATGGTAATGTACTACTTCCAACTGGATTAAAAAAGGTTTCAATTGAACTTGAAAACGGACTAATAACCAGGATTGGAAATAGAATAAAGGAAGATCCATTAGCAGTTAAAATATCTGCTGCAGGAAAATATGTTTTACCTGGTTTTATTGATTTACACACCAACGGAATAGCTGGTTTTGACCTCACTAATGGATTATTTAATTTAGAAAAAAGTACTTTTATTAGTCAGGAAGACGATTATTTAAAAGGGTTAGATAATGCATTAAAACAATTCTCTAAGCAAGGAACTACTTTAGTAGGATTTACTACGCTTGAAGCTCCAATAAATAAGATGAAAAGAATTTTTCAACTTATTGCAAAGTATAAAAACGAAAGCCCTAGTATTTACAAAGAGCTTTTCCATGGTATTTATCTAGAAGGCACTTTCATGAAGGACAAAAGATTTCGTGGGGCGCATAATCCAAAATATTTTTTTAAGCCTTCAATTCAATTGTTTAAAGAACTCCAAGAAGCTGCAAATGGAAATATTAAGATAGTTAATGTTGTACCTGAATGGGGAGATGCTGCGTTAGAATTAATAGAATACTTAGCAACCAAAAATATTGTGTGTGCTGCTGGGCATACAAGTGCGACAGGTAATCAATACCGTGCTGCAATTTCAAAGGGGCTTACACTCGCCATCCATGTTCTTAATGGACCGTCATCTTCATCATATAAACCATTTGATGGTGGTGGTTCTCTTGAATCTTTCCTACAATCTGATGATATGTTTGTGGAGATTATCACAGATGGTTATCATGTGGATAAGTCTTATGTTCTTGATCTTATTAAAAAGAAAGGAACGGAAAAATGTGTAGCTATTACAGATAGTATGTTTGTTACAAAAATGAAAAAAGTTAAAGAATTTCAAATATCTGGTGTAAAAGGAAAGGTTAGTGAAAATGGTGAATACATTCAAATAGCGGGCAGGGAAAATGATAATGCCCTTTTCGGGAGCGTCCTTACTATGGATAAAGCTTTCGAAAATCTTTTAAATTGGTTTACGAGCTCTGTTAAAAGTGTTTGGAGTGATAATCATGAATCCCTTTCCTTAAATGATGCAATAGTAAATGCTTCCAAAATGTGTTCTGCTAATCCAGCTAAAATACTTGGAATTTATTTTCTACAAAATGGAGAAGTGAAAAAAGAGGATAATAATATTACTGGCAGTATAGAGCTTCATAAAAGCGGAGATATAGTAATTGCAGATATCTCAGAGCATAATAAAAAATATAAGATAAAAATTGAGAAAACGCTCGTTAAAGGTAATCTAATAGATTAGTGAGGAAATGTTGAATAAAATTTTAATAAATATTTTTATAGTTTGTTCTTTCTTAATTATAACATGTGAGGGATATAGCCAAAATTCAAGAGCAATGTGGATTTGGAATCGCCAAAATCAAATTTATAGTATGATTATTGATTACAGTAGTTACAGGGACAATTTGTTTGAATTTTGTAGTGCGCCTCATGGCGATCCCGACCATCGGATTAGTGTTTTATTTTTAGATTGTAAAAGTGGAGTATATGATAACCAAGATAAACTTAGAAATTTTATTTCCGAAGCCTCAGATAGTGGAATTACAATTGAATATCTAGATGGAGATCCAACATGGGCAACTTACAATCGGGAAACAGGATTTGAGAGAATACAAAAAGCGATTGAGTTTAATGCTGCAACACTTATAGATAAGGAAAAAATTAAAGGGATACAATTTGATGTTGAGCCTTACTTATTAAAAGAATCTAGAGGATACATGCCACCATATTATGATGTTGAAAGAATGGTGGTTTGGAATCTGTTTGTAACATTTGTAGATAGTTGTCAAAAAATAATAGATAGTGCTAAAACGGATTTATATTTTGGAATAGCAATACCAAGGTGGTATGAAAATCATGTTGGTGAAGAAGAACTAAAGAGACTCCAAGAAAAGGTTGATTATGTTGCAATTATGGACTACAATGAAAACTCTGATGTTATTATCAGAGATGCAGAAAATGAAATAAACAATGCGAACGAGTTATCTAAAAAAGTATGGATTGGAGTTGAAACCAAAGAAGTAACCCCTGAAACAGTTTCTTTTTTTGAGGAAGGTGTTACATTTATGGAATCTCAATTGGATAGTGTTCTAAATGTTTATGGAAATAATCCTGACTTCCTTGGAATTGCAATACATTCTTATACTTATTATAAGTCATTGTTTGTTGATCCAGTTAGTGTTGATGAAATTAATTATGAAATTAAAAATGGATTTATTTTAGAACAAAATTATCCTAACCCTTTTAATCCCTCAACAAAAATAAAATTTTATTTGGATAAAGCTGGTTATACTTCACTAAACATATATAATATTCTTGGTGAACAAATAAAATCATTATTAGATAAAAATATTGATGCAGGCTGGCATGAATTAACTTTTAACAGTAGTAAGTTTTCATCTGGAATTTACATATATGAACTAATTTCAAATAATTATAAATCTCGAAAAAAAATGGTTTTAACTAAATAGTATGGATAACAAGATAAACAAACCAAAATCTGGTCAAAGATTAGCATCAATTGATGCCTATAGAGGCGCAACTATAGCTGGAATGATTATGGTCATTAATCCAGGAAGTTGGAAATATATATACCCAGCTTTTCGTCATGCAAATTGGAATGGATGCACATTAGCCGATCTAGTATTTCCATTCTTTCTATTCATAGTAGGAGTTTCTATTACATATGCATTTTCGAACAGTTTAAATAAAGGTATAACAAAGAAATTGCTGTATTCAAAAATAATTAAACGTTCTATTATTTTATTTATAATAGGTTTATTCCTTAATAGTTTTCCAAATTTTGACCTTGCAAATATTCGCATAATGGGAGTTCTTCAAAGAATTGCTTTGTGCTATTTAATTGTTTCATTTCTTTTTTTGAATTCAAATTACTATGTTCAAATAATTGTGTCAATATCATTGTTGTTTATTTATTGGGCTTTAATGGAATGGGTTCCACTTCCAGAATTAGGTTTAAGCGCTTACGAAAAGGGAACAAATGTTGCCGCTTATTTTGATCGCCTTATTTTAAGTGGGCACATGGGATATTATGAAAAAATTGGGGAGCCAGAAGGATTTATTAGTATGTTACCCGCAATATCAACAACTCTTTTCGGTGTATTAACTGGACATTTTTTAAAATCGAAAAAGGAACCATTAATTATTAGTTCTGCTTTGTTCATTACCGGGGTACTTGGAGTTTTTGGTGGAATGATTTGGGCACAATGGCTTCCAATTAATAAAAATTTGTGGACAAGTTCATATTCTGTTTTAACTGCAGGCTTTGCATTAATAGTTTTTAGTTTATTTTACTTTTTTATTGATGTGCTTGATTATCGAAAGTGGGCTAAACCATTTATTGTTTTTGGCATGAATGCAATTACAGTATATGTTTTGTCAATAATTTTTGCAAGACTAATTGTAATGATAAAATTTACCACAGAAAGCGGTGTTAGCTATCATGTTCGATCTTGGTTTTATGATAATATTCTAGCTGTAGTATTGGGTAATTATAATGCTTCATTAATTTATGCTTTTTTATATAGTCTTTTTTGGTGTGGTATAATGTGGATTTTTTATAATAAAAAAATATTTATTAAAATATAAAATGAATAGTAATTTGAATAGGAATCTGACAGATATGCAAGGTAATTCAAAATCTAAAATATTTAAAATTGAGAAATTAGACGTTGAAATTTCTTCTACTCGCCAAATTAATGGTCTTGCAGCAGCAAATGATGTTGCCAAAATTATGCACAAAATAATTGCAGAAAAAAATGAATTAAGAATGATTTTTGCCGCAGCACCTTCCCAAAACGAACTACTTAGTGAGCTTATTAAAGTTGAAAATATAGATTGGACAAAAGTTTCTGCTTTCCATATGGATGAATATGTAGGGTTAAAATTGGATGCCCCTCAATCTTTTGGACAGTTTCTAAAAGAAAGGATATTTAATAAAGTTCCGTTTGGAAAAGTTAATTATATAAAAACTGATGAAATTAATTTAGCTGATGCTTGTGAAAATTATTCAAAGCTATTACAAGAAAAACCAATTGATATTGTCTGCATGGGAATTGGTGAAAATGGACATATTGCTTTTAATGATCCTCCATTTGCAAAATTTGATGACCAAGTATGGGTAAAAGCTGTTCTATTGGATAATGTGTCAAGACAGCAACAAGTTAATGATGGATGTTTTCCTCAATTGGAAGATGTTCCCAAAGAAGCTATAACTTTAACAATACCTGCACTTCTTTCAGCGAAATATTTGTTTGTTGTTGTGCCTGGTAAGTCAAAAGCTAAAGCTGTTAAAGCAGCCTTATTTGGACCAATTGAAGAAGACTGTCCTGCATCAATTTTAAGAAATCATAATAATGCCAAGCTATATTTAGATAAAGATTCTGCTGCTAATATTTAAAAAGAAAACAGTAAACAATTTTGTAATCACACTAAAGGAAAACTATGAGAATAAATGGATTTTCGAAATTAAAAATTATGATAGTGGCTTTATTTATGAGCATAAATTTATTAGCTCAAACAAATTTCAAGAATTTAAACTTAATGCCTGTTCCAGAGGAAATGACTGTTGTCTCTGAAAAGTTTTTGCTAAATCAATCTTTTACTATATCAATTAATATTGATGATGCAAGATTATATAAGGCAGCTAAAAGAACTCTGGATAATTTAGCCAAAAGAACGGGATTATTAATTAAAGATCAATTTCCTATAATTTCTAAATCCTCAAAAGACAATTCAATGTTAATTAATGTTGATAAAGCAGTTGAATTAGAATTAGGAATAGATGAATCATATGATTTAATTGTTGATGAAACCTCAGTAAGATTAAATGCTGCAACTACTTTTGGTGCTATTCATGGTCTTGAAACTTTAGAGCAATTATTGAATTCGGATGAAACGAGTTATTATATACAAGGAGTTCAAATTAAAGATAAACCTCGTTTTCCATGGCGTGGTTTATTGATAGATGTTTCTCGTCATTTTATGCCCATTGAAGTAATTAAAAGAAACCTTGATGCGATGGCTGCCGTAAAAATGAACGTACTTCATTGGCATTTAACAGATGACCATGGTTTTAGAATAGAATGTAAATCATTACCAAAGCTGCATGAATTGGGCTCAGATGGTTTATACTATACCCATGAACAAATTTTAGACATTGTTGATTATGCTGCGGACAGAGGAATAAGAGTAGTTCCAGAGTTTGATCTACCTGGACATGCAACAAGCTGGTTAGTTGGATATCCTGAATTTGCAAGTGCACCTGGCCCTTATTCAATTGAAAGAAATTGGGGTATTTTTAATCCAACTTTTGATCCTACTAATAAAGAAACTTATGAATTCCTTACTGTTTTCTTCAAAGAGATGAGCACTCTTTTTCCCGATAAATATTGGCATATTGGCGGTGATGAAAATAATGGAAAACAGTGGGACACAAATTCCAAAATTCAGGAGTTTATGGTTCAAAATAAATTTAAAAACAACCACGCACTTCAAAACTATTTTAACATAGAAGTTGAGAAAATTTTGTCAAATTTAGACAAAACAATGATTGGTTGGTATACAGATGAGATGCCAGAACTTTCAAAGGATTATATAATCCAGGCTTGGAAGGGAAGAGCATCATTGTACCAAACTTCACGTAATGGTTTTAGAAGTTTGTTATCACACGGATTTTATATCGACCTTGTTCAGCCAACGGATTATCATTATTTGAATGATCCTATACCACCTGATTCAATTTTAGATGATTCAGTAAAAGAGAAAATATTAGGTGGTGAAGCCACAATGTGGGCTGAATTTGTTGGACCAGAAACTATAGATTCAAGAATTTGGCCTCGCACAGCTGCTATTGCAGAACGTTTATGGTCACCCAGTGATGTAAATGATGTTCAAGATATGTACAGACGACTCAAAATCGTTAGTCTACAATTAGAGAATCTAGGTTTAACTCATATAAAGAATTATGAAATGATGTTGCGCCGGCTAACCAATAATTTTAATGTTGAAGTATTAAAGAATTTTGTTGATGTTATTAAACCTCTTTATACTTATTCGCGCGATCACCCACATGTTTTTAAATCATATTATCCTTTAACAAGAGTTGTTGATGTTGCAATTCCTGATCCAAAAGTAGCCAGAGAGTTTAATCAATTAGTTGATAGTTACTTAGATGATGCAGAAAAAGATGAAGACAAAACTGTAGTTATAAAAAAATGGTTGAAATTATGGAAAAATAACCACGATAATTTGGTTAATATTATAAAAGTAAGACCAGTTCTTAAAGAAATAGAAACGCTTTCAGAAGATTTATCAAAATGTGCATCCATAGGCTTGGAAGCTCTTGATTTCATCAGCAGCAATAGCAAAGCAAATGAAATATGGGTTACTGCTAGTTATGGAACATTAAAAATGGCTGAGATTCCAAAAGGTGAAACTGAACTTGCAATACTGAAATCTATTGAAAAGCTAATAAGTGTAGTACAATAAATTATTAAAGAATAATTACTAAACGGTTTTAAGGAATTTTATGATTCATCTTCAAATATTGGACATTGTAATTGTTGTTGTTTTTTTTCTAATTATTTTTGCAATAGCTGCATATTATTCAAAAAAAGCTGGTAAAGGTACTGATGAATTCTTTTTATCAGGAAGAAATATGCCCTGGTATATTGCTGGAACAGCTATGGTAGCTACCACATTTGCTGCGGATACTCCACTTGCAGTAACTGAACTTGTAGCAAAAAACGGTATTGCTGGAAATTGGTTATGGTGGAATTTAGCTATTGGTGGAATGCTAACAGTCTTCTTTTTTGCCAAGTTATGGCGACGTGCTGGAATAATGACAGATGTTGAATTGGTTGAGTTGAGATATTCAGGTAAAGCTGCAGCTTGGTTGCGAGGCTTCCGTGCACTTTATCTTGGTTTGTTTATGAATGCAATTGTAATGGGTTGGGTTCATAAAGCAATGGAAAAAATATTTAAAGTAACAATTCCAGATTTAGATCCATTTACTCTAGTTATAATAGCAGCTTTTATTATTGCAATTTATGCTTCCGCATCAGGATTACTCGGAACTGCAAGAACTGATAGTTTTCAGTTCGTGTTTGCAATGCTTGGCTGTATAATTCTCGCTATAATAGTTATTCAGTTACCCGAAATTGGGGGAATAGTTGCACTTAAAAGTAAATTAGATCCACAAGTTCTTGACTTTTTCCCTCGAATAGGTGATGTAACAGTTGGAGGAATTACAGGGGGTGCTATGGCAATTACTGTCGGAGCCTTTTTTGCACATATTGGGTTGCAGTGGTGGTCTAGCTGGTATCCAGGAGCTGATCCTGGCGGTGGTGGTTATATTGCTCAACGCATGATGTCTGCAAAAGATGAGAAACATAGTTTGTTTGCTACTCTTTGGTTTACAATTGCTCATTATGCTCTTCGTCCCTGGCCTTGGATATTAGTAGCTTTAGCAGCACTAGTAATTTTACCACGTGCAGAAAATACAGAAATAATTGAAAAAGAAAATCCAGCAATGTATAAAGTTGTTGTAGAAGCCTATAATAACAATAACGTTATGCAATCAGACAATCAAGTATATAAATCTACCGAGTTCAAGGAACTTTATGAAAAATATGAAAACACAGTTGACCCGGGAGTAATGTATCCAAAGTTAATGGTTCGTTATTTACCAAACGGATTGCTTGGATTGTTGATTGCTGTATTCCTAGCTGCATATATGTCAACAATAGCTTCTCAATTAAATTGGGGAACTTCGTATTTAATAAATGATTTTTACAGACGCTTTATCGTAAAAGCGGCAACCGAAAAGCATTACGTTCTTGTATCTAGAATAGGCATTATTGTGATGATTGTCTTTTCTCTTCTAGTCACAAAATATTTTTTAACTACTATTTCTGGAGCATGGGAATTTATTATTAATGCAAGCGCTGGAATGGGAGCTGTTTTAATATTACGATGGTATTGGTGGAGAATAAATGCCTGGTCAGAAATTTCTGCGATGATTGCACCTCTAATTATATATCCAATTGCCAAATTTGGTTTTGGAATGGAATCGCCAATAACACTTTATCCAATTGTTTTAGGTACTACCATTGTTTGGTTAGTTGTAACTTATTTAACAAAACCAGTTGATGAAGAAAAACTGATCGAATTTTATAAACGTACATACCCTGGTGGGCGAGGCTGGAAGAAAATTTCAAGCAAAATTAAAAATGTTAAGCAGAGTAGTGGTTTTGGAAGACTTTTTCTCAATTGGTTTTTAGGAATTATTCTTGTCTATTCCTTTCTATTTGGAATAGGTCATGTAATATTACACGAATATATAACAGGGTTTATAATATTAGCAATTGGATTAGTAGCAGCAATGATTATATACTTCGATTTTAACAAAAATGAGTTTACGGTAAAATAGGTTCATTACTTTTAGTAAAGAATTTTAAATGGAAATAAATTATTAATTATACTGAATTATATAGGAGAAGTAATGAAAAAAGTTTATAAACTTAAAATATTTGTAATATTAACCACATTTAGTTTGTTTGCATGCTCACAAATGATGAGTTCTAATGTTAAACTTGATGAAACACCTGCTAATGAAAAGGAATGGGGATTTCACCCATCGGAAGGTTCGATTTCAGATTTTAATCCTCCTTCATTTTCATGGAGACCACAAAAGGAAATTATTTCTTGGGAATTAGAATGTGAAAGTAATACTGAATCATTTAAATATGTGTACAATAATATTGATATGAATGTTCATTGCCCTTCAAAGATATTTCCAATAGGAGGTTATTCTTGGCGATATAGAGGAGTTGACTCTTCTGGCGGAAAAACTGATTGGAGTATTACGCGTAAGTTTAATATCAATAATAACGCTGTAAAAATGCCAATGCCTTCAAAAGAGGAATTAATTGCTAGAGTTCCTAAAACTCACCCTAGACTTTTTATGCGACCTGAGCAATTGGAAGATTTACGCAAGAAATCAAAAGGGGAATTTAAGTCTAAATATGATGACTTGGTTTCAAAATGCGAAGAATTACTTAAAAATCCACCACCTACAGAAGAACCCAAAAAATTTCCAGATTCTATGGTTAGATATGGATACGATTGGGTTATACAGTGGTGGGGAAATAGAGTTTATGTCATCAACGCACTAGATGCAGCAGCAACACTTGCATTTACTTATCAAATTGGTGGGAATAAAGATTATGCAAAACTAGCTAAGCAAATTTTAATTGATTGTGCAAAGTGGGATCCCAAAGGAGCCTCAGGCTATCGTTATAATGATGAAGCTGGTATGCCATATATGTATTATTTCTCAAGAGCCTATACTTTTTCTTATGATTTTCTTTCTGATGAAGAACGAAATATTTGCCGTAATGTAGCTCAAATAAGAGGCAAAGAAATGTATGAACATTTATATCCAAGACAATTGTGGGATTCTTATGTTAGTCATAATGCACGTGCATGGCATTTTTTAGGAGAAATGTCGATAGCGTTTTTAGGAGAGGTTGAAGGAGCGGAGGACTGGCTTTGGTTTGCTATGAATATTACTTTTAATGAATATCCAATTTGGGCAGATGATGATGGTGGCTGGCACGAAGGTTTCAGCTACTGGCATAGTTATCTTGGTCGTTTCAAGAATTGGTCTTTTGCAATACGCTCAGCAATGGATATAAACGTTTATGCAAAACCATATTTTGCAAACACAGCAGGGTATTATGCAATGTATATGATGCCACCTGGAAGAGATGCTGCTGAGTTTGGTGATGCATCTGTTAGGGTGAAGGAAACAAATATTGTCCCATTGTTTGGTGAAGGAACATTCCTTCGTTCACAAGCTGTTAATGCCGTGCCTCTTATGAGTCGCCTAGCAGCAGAATCTGGAAATGGATATTGGCAGTGGTATGTTAACCAAATGGGAGGTTCAGTTGAAGAAACTGGTTATTTGGGTTATCTACAACCATTACCCCCAAAACCAAAACCAATTGTACCAACTGATATACCTACTTCGCGTTTATTTGAAGGCATTGGTATAGCTGCACTTAATTCAAATTTAATAAATGCTAAGGATGATGTACAAATTCTTTTTAAATCTAGCCAAATGGGTACACAATCTCATGGAATTGAATCTAATAATACTTTTGCGTTATGGGCATATGGTGAGCGAATGCTAATCAGAACCGGGCATTATTATATGTATGGAGCACCTCATCATGCAGACTGGGTTTGGGAAACAAAATCTCAGAACAATATAACGGTTGATGGTAAGGGACAGTTAAAGCATTCGCCTTTTTCAAAAGGTAAAATTACTGCATTTAAAACAACACCGAAAATTGATTATGTTGTTGGGGAAGCTGGCGAAGCTTATAGATTTGAGCAAGATAATGTTGAACAAAATTTATTAAATAGGTATACTCGTACCATTCTTTTTATAAAACCGGAATTAATGATTGTATTTGATAGGTTGGAAGCAAAAGAACCATCTACGTTCGAATATCGTTTGCATGCTCTTAATAAATTCGAGCTCGAAGATAAAGAAAATCTAATGGTTCAATCAGGCGATGTAGTTTGTGAAATTGACATGTTAACACCCATAAACTTAACAATTAGTCAAACTGACCAGTACGATCCAAATCCATGGGAACAAATAAAAAACCGTGATTGGCATTTTACTGCTGCTACCGGAACTAAAAGTAAAAATGCTGAATTTGTAACCCTTTACCGTCCACATAAAAAGGAACAAAGTGTTCCAAATAAAGCCGAACTCAATAGAGTAGAAGGTGGATATGTTTTAACAACAGAAGTTACAGAAGGCAAAATTGTAGCTCTTCTACCATTAACAGATTCAACCTCAATATCAGCTGAGGGATTAGAATCAAACGGTGAGGTAGTTATTCAACTTAGTGGGATAAACGGGGAAATTATTGAAACAGTTAAGGTTGAGAAAACATTATTTGATAAATAATGATAATGTAAATAACCGTTGTTTATTTGCTTTCAAATAGCAATAGTCACTTAATTTGAACAGAATTATAAATTATTTGTAGATAAGGAGAAAATATGTTAAAAAAGATGATAGTATTTTTGATTATAATACCAGCAATTTGTTTTTCATATAATGGAAACAAAAAGAATGAAACCAAGAACCCAAATGCTGATACTCTCAAAATTCATCCTATTGGGGATTCTATTACACGAGGAACAAGAGGTGATACTTATAGAAATTATTTAAAAACTATACTAAGGGATCATAATATTGAAGTAGATTTTGTAGGTCAGTGTTCTAATGCTGCTAATTCTGGTTCTGTATGGGCTGATTATCCTGATTTGTATAATCTTTTGGAAGGTGATATTGAACATGATGGCTATGGAGGGCTCAGAATAGACCAACTTACTGATATGACCTATAATACACGTGGTTATCCTCAAAAAACAATTGAACAATTGGTAATAGATAATCCTTCAGATATAATATTATTGATGATGGGAACGAATGATATAATAAGCCAATTCCAATTGGACAATGCTCCAGCAAGATTAGATACATTAATTAGGAAAATTCTTAATTCAACCTCTGGGCATTTAATTGTTTCAAACATTACCCCAACTCCACTCCCACTAGCAACTGAACGTATAAATACATTAAACTCATTTATCCCTGCTATAGTTGATTCATATAAAACTTTAGGAAAAAATATTTCTTTCATCGATATAAATTCTATGTTGGGTAATTCAGATATTTCTGACGATTCGTATCATCCTAATAGTCAAGGTTATGAAAATATTGCAAAGGGTTGGTATGAAGCGATTACACCATTAGTAAGTAGTATTGAGGAAAATACTATTGAAGGCAAAATTCCAGAAAAATATGAGTTAATGCAAAATTACCCAAATCCATTTAATCCAAGCACAATTATAAAATATGGGCTATCTGAGCAGAGTAATATTAAAATTGAGATATTTAATATGCTTGGACAAAGTGTAGCCAAATTAGTTGATACGGAAAAATCGGCTGGATATTACGAAACCACTTGGAATGCGGATAACTTACCTAGTGGAGTTTATCTTATAAGCAATAGAGCAGTTGGTTTAGATTCTAAGAATAACTTTATACAAGTAAAAAAAGCACTTCTGTTAAAGTAATTTATTGAATCGGCACTTATAAATAGTACTAGATTTCAGTAAAACTTATAGTTTCAAACAAATACTATATCTTCATAGTACCTCCTAGTTCTTAAGAGATGAGGGGTGTAATAATTCCCCTCTCGCTTAAGGAAATTTTAATTCGAAATTGATTTGTAGCGTCCTGAAATAGGTGGACTGAAAAAAGGAAAGAAAGTTAACCAAAACATCTGCTATTTGAAATGTTCCAATTGTAATCATATTAGCTGCAATAATTGGGATTCCTTACCACTCCTCCCTAGTATGTAAAAAAACGTAATTTTCAAATAACCTGAATCTTTTTCATTCAGTTAATATGTAACCTATCTCAGTAGAAAGTGCTTATTGTAATAATTATCAAACTAACTTAAACAGGATGAAACAGGGAATATGTAATTGACAGTTTCTTTTTTTAAGTTATTCTAAAAATAACTTGACTAAATAAAATTTGTTTATTAAGTTGCAAACGATTGCGGGAACGTTTGTGTAAATTAAATTTCTAAAAACTTATGAATCAGATTACAATAAAAGATTTAGCATTAAAATTAGGATTGTCTACTTCAACTATTTCAAGAGCTTTGAATGATCATCCAGATATTAATATTCAGACAAAGAAACTTGTTAATGATTTAGCTACAAAACTTGAGTACGAACCCAATTTTATGGCGCGAAACTTACAATCTAAAAATTCTCATCAGATTGGCATTATAGTTCCAGAAATTAAACACGATTTTTTTTCAAAGGCAATTAGTGGAATTGAAGAAGTTGCATACAAAAATGGATTTACTGTTGTTGTTTCTCAATCAAATGAAGATGTTGAGCGAGAAAAATTAAATGCAAATTCACTTTATCTTAATAGAATAGCTGGAATTATTGTTTCCTTATCGCAAACCACAAAAAATGTTGATCATTTTAAAACCTTGCTTAGCAAAGGTGTAAAAATAGTAATGTTTGATCGCGTTGCTGAGGGAATTGATACTTATAAAGTGGTAGTTGATGATTATCAAGCTAGTTATGATGCAGTTAAATATCTTATTGGTAAAGGTTTTAAAAGTATAATTCATCTTGCTGGACCCCAAACACTATTAAATTGTAAAAACCGTTATTTAGGATATAAAGCAGCCATTGAAGATTCCAATATTGAGTTTAAAGAAGAATTGGTTTTTTATGGTGGAATGCATGAAGATGACGGAAAAATGGATATTGAAAATTTAATTAACAATAAAATTCACTTTGATGCAATTTTTGCAGTAAATGACCCTGTTGCAATTGGTGCATCAGTTGTTTTGAAAAAGAATGGCTTAAGAGTACCAGAAGATGTTGCAATAATTGGGTTTTCTAATAATCCAATTACCGAATATGTGAGTCCTTCGATTACAACAATTGATCAACCAGCTTATGAAATGGGAAAAATGTCAGCCTCAATTTTAATTGCTTTAATACGAGGTGAAGAAATGCCCACAACATCAAAAAACACTAAGTTAGAAGCGAAATTGATTTTAAGAGAATCAGCATAAATAATTTTTTAGATAAAATTGCAAACGTTTGCGGAAAAAAGATATGAAAAATACACACAGAAGATATAACCCATTAACAGATGAGTGGATACTAGTTTCGCCAAATAGAACACAAAGACCTTGGCAAGGACAAAATGAAAAATCAACTAAAGAAGATAAACTTTCGTATGATCCCGATTGTTATTTGTGTCCTAATAACATAAGAGCAAATGGTGTACAAAACCCTGATTATAAAAGTACGCATGTATTTGTAAATGACTTTAGCTCTCTTGTAATGGGGGTTAAAAAGGAAAGTATAAACATTAATAACTTAATAATTGCAGAATCGGAAGAAGGAATTTGTAAGGTGGTTTGTTTTTCTCCTAAACACAATCTTACATTAACAGATTTATCCAACAATGAAATAAAAAATGTAATTACGACTTGGCAAAATGAATTTGATCAATTAGGTAGTTTAAAAGAGATAAATCATGTTCAAATATTTGAGAATAAAGGTTCTGTAATGGGTGCAAGCAATCCTCATCCACACGGACAAATTTGGGCACAGCATTCAATACCGATGGAACCATTAAAGGAGCAAAATAATCAGAAAAAATATTTTGATGCTCACAAAACTACTCTGTTAAATGATTATCTTAAACTTGAACTAGATAGAAATGAAAGAATAGTTTATGAAAATGAAAATTTTGCTGTTATTGTTCCATATTGGGCAGTTTGGCCCTTTGAAACAATGATTATTAGTAAAAAAGCATTTAAAAATATTTTAGAATTTAACGACTCAGTTAGTCTTGATTTTGCAGATGCTATTAAAACAATATCTACTAAATATGATAATGTGTTTAATATTTCTTTTCCATATTCTGCTGGAATTCATCAAGCACCGACTGATGGAAACCTGCATCCTGAGTGGCATTTCCATATGCACTTTTATCCACCTTTACTTCGCTCGGCAACAATTAAAAAATTTATGGTTGGATATGAAATGCTTGCCAATCCGCAAAGAGATATTACTGCTGAGCTAAGTACAGAAATTTTAAGAAAAGCATAACGAGTAAATGTATTGAAATTTGAATTTATCATAATGAAAAAAATGCAAAACAAAACATTTGAAAAACACACATTACGTTTTGTATTAATCATGTTATTTTTGAATTTTGTGCCACAAATTATTTTTGCGGAATTACCTGATACTCTTGCTATAATTGGTGATAAAATTATTACAGTTGACCAATATCTAAAACGCTTCAACGAAAAGAAAAATGAAACAGGAATTTCTGATAACCTAGAAATTCGAAAAAATTATTTGGCTAATCTAGTTAGTGACGAACTTCTAATCGCAAAAGCAAAAAAAAGTGGAATAGATAAAACAGAAGAATCTATTAATGAGTTAAAGCGTATTCAGCTTCAAGAATTATTAAATTCTTACTCAGAAAAATACGTATCGCCACAAGTAAAAGTGACAGAGGAAGATTTAAAAAGTCTTTATATAAATATGAATACTAAATTAGATGTCAGTCATTTATATGCTCCCTCAATTGAAAAAGCAAATTTGTTAAATAAATCTTTACAAGAAGGACATTCTTTTGAAGAATTAGCTTTGCAAAATTTTGATGACCCAGTTCTAAAAAATAACGGTGGTAGTTTAGGATTTATTACTATTGATGAAATGGATCCGGAATTTGAAAAGGTCGCTTATTCATTAAAAGTTGGTGAAATATCAAAACCAGTTAAGACGGTTAGAGGTTATAGCATAATAAAGTTAAACGGGATTAAAAAAAATCCACTAACTACTGAAACTGAGTATTTAAAAATCCACGATAAATTAAAAGCATTGGCACGAAAACGAGAATATGAAAATGTTACAAAAGCATTTACGAAAAATCATGCTGATAAATTACAAATTAAGTTTAATGATAGCATAATAGAAGATCTTTTTAATTCAACACAGGATAATCAAAATATTTTTGAAGTTGAAAAAGCATTAACTAGAAATGATTTAAATAAAATTATTGTTTCATCAAAACTAGGTAATTGGGATTTACGATTAATAGTAAATGAAATGAAATTAACTACTATTAAAATGAAGCAATGGATAAGAACAGAGGAAAATTTAAAGGATTTTATTTCAGGTTTGGTTACTCGTAAATATATCTGGATGGAAGCATTAAATGAAAAATTAGATACTTCAAATTCCTACAAGGTAAATGTAAATTATGGATTTGAAACATATTTGCTTGGTAAGATTGAGGAAAATACTAAAAGTAAAATCCAAATTTCATCAAATGAAATAGAAAAATATTATTCTGAAAACAAAAATTACTTTTTTATTGAACCCGAAATACGTTTAAGTTCAATCTTACTTGATAACCAGAAAAAAGCGGATAGCGTAAAAACTCTTTTGCAAAGTGGTGAATCTTTCAAAGAAATGGCAAAAAAATATTCTATGCAAGAGGAAACAGCAGTATTTGGAGGCGATCTAGGATATTTCAGAATAAAAGAGCTTGACGAATTAGGCAAAGAATTATTTGCACTAAATGTTGGTACTTGGGTTGGTCCGTATTTGAATGAAGGAAAATATTTGTTCCTTCAATGCACAGATATTAAAAAAGGAGAATACAAAACTCTTTCGGATTGTTCCCAAGAAATTGAAGAAAATATAAGTTCATTAAAATGGTTTACACTTAGAGAAAACTTTGTTAAGGAATTAAAAAAAGAATTTGAAGTAAAATTATTTGAAGAAAAACTAAAGAAAATTTGAAATTAATTAAATGATGCAATATGAAAGCTATAATAAAAATAATATCAGTAATACTAAGTTTTGTGTTTGTTAGTGGAGTTTTTGCTCAGGGTTCTGGAAAACTAGTTGGTAAGGTGACAGATGCTCAAACTGGGGAAGCTATTATTGGGGCTAATATTTTGATTGAAGGAACAAGTATTGGTGGGGCAACCGACTTTAATGGAGATTATATTATTTTGAAAATTCCTTCTGGAAAGTTTAGTATTAAAGCCTCATACATTGGATACTCAAATACTATTATTAAAAACGTGCAAATATTAACTGATTTAACAACTAATTTGGATATTACAATTTCAGAATCTTCAGTTAATTTGGGCGAAGAGGTTGTGGTTATTGCTCAAGCACAGCTTGTTAAAAAAGATTTGACTTCCACAGAATCAAGAGTTACGTCAGAAGAAATTGATAAACTTCCGTTACAAGATGTTAACCAACTTATCAGTTTACAAGCAGGCGTTAATAGAGATCAAAATGGAGGAATACACATTCGTGGTGGAAGAAGCAGCGAAGTTTCTTATTTAGTAAATGGAATTAGTATAACTGATGATTTTTCTCGATCGCAAGCATTTTCAGTAGAAACTGGGTCAATCCAAGAATTGCAAGTTATTAGCGGAACTTTTAACGCTGAATATGGAAATGCAATGAGCGGAGTTGTAAATATAATTACAAAAGCTGGTAGTTCGGAATTTAAAGCAGATTTTGAAGCCTGGACAGGGGATTATTTTAGTGGCAATAATAGTTTATTCTGGAATATTGATAGTTTTAATCCAGCGGCTAATTACAATTTTCAAGGGTCTATCGGAGGTCCTTTATTTTATAATAACATAAGATATTTTGCTGCAGTTCGTAGATATAATAATAGTGGATATATTTATGGAATAAATGCAAATAATCCAGCGGGTAGATCAAAATTTGAAAATGGTGAAATTGTACCAAATCCTGGTGACAGTTCATTTGTATCAATGAACAATAATGATAGATGGAGTGGACAAGCAACCATTGAAATTGGAATTTCCGAAGCATTTAAATTGAAAATAGATGCTTTTGGTAGCTCTGAATTCAGTAAAAGTTATAATCATTTATATCGTTTAAATCCAAATGGATATCCTGGTACAAAGACAATTGGGTATAGTGTGTTTACAAATTTGACACATGTAATTTCAAATAGTACCTTCCAAGAACTAACATTTGCGTATAAATTTAATGAGAATAGTTATAAGCTTTATGATATTGCTTATGACTCACGCTATGTTCATCCCGATTCGCTCAATGTGCCAGGATATCATTTTTATACTGCAGGAACAGAATTAAATCGATTTAACCGCAACACTCGTAGTTTAATTGCCAAATGGAATTTAGTAAGTCAGCTTGACCAAATCAATCTTGCAAAAATTGGCGTTGAAGTTCAATTTGATAATTTATTTTATGAGGATATTGATTTAATTCCAGCAACCAATTCACTTGGTCAACAAATTTATCCATTTAAGCCATTCATTCAGGGAATTGAAACAACCCAGCACGATAGATTTGAAAGGAAACCATATAAATATAGTGCATACATTCAGGATAAAATAGAATTTGAAAGTTTAATAATTAATGTTGGATTAAGATTTGATGTATTTAATCCTAATGGAAAAGTTCCTAATGATCCATCTGACCCAAATATTTATAATCCATTCAAATTGGAAAATATTTATCATGATACTAATAAAGACGGAAAGATTGGTTTGGATGAACAAGTTGATGGAAACCAGTTAAGTCTTGCCGAAAAAGAAGCGTATTGGTATAAAAATACATCTATAAAAAAACAGCTCAGTCCACGTTTTGGAATAGCTTATCCTATAACGGACAAAGGAATTATTAGATTTTCATATGGAATATTCCAACAAATTCCCGAGTACAGTCAACTTTACCAAAATGACCAATTTAAACTTACAACCGACCAAGGTATTCAAGGTCCTTTTGGAAATAATGATTTGAAACCGCAGCGTACAACAATTTATGAAATAGGATTGCAGCAACAATTCTTTGATAATTTGGCATTGGATGTTACAGCTTTTTACCGCGATATTCGCGATTGGATTTCTTCAAGTCAAGCAATACCAACGTTTCTTGCGGGTATTGCATATTCTCAAAGAATTAATAGAGATTTTGCTAATGTGAAAGGAGTTACTCTTTCAATTAATAAAAGGTTTGCTGATATGTATTCCTTTGGAATTGATTACACATTTCAAATAGCAGAAGGAACTAATTCATCTGCTGATGAAGAATTTTTTGCTCAGCAAAATGGTTCAGAACCAAAAAGATTGTTAACTCCACTTGATTGGGATCAAACGCATACGCTAAACAGTAGTATTTACGTGGGCGATATTGATTGGGGAGTAAGTTTAATATCAACGATTCATACTGGACAACCTTACACTCCTACTATAATTGAAGGTGCTATTTCTGGAAGAAATGTTTTAACAGGTCTTACTTCCAACAGTAGACGTAAACCACTTATCGCAAATTTTGATTTGGAGTTGCATAAGGATTTTGATTTATCTTCTTTCTACTTACAAATATTTGTGAAAGTTTTCAATTTGCTTGATGCACAAAATCCATTAATTGTTTTTGGAGATACTGGAAAGCCAGATTATACATTAGATGAAAAGCAGGTTAGAGGATATGATGAAAATTGGTTTGTTTATCCAAATTATTATAGCGAACCAAGAAGTATTTATGTTGGTACAAAAATATCATTATAGAATTTATTTATTGGAATTAATATGATTCACAAAAAACTTAAAAATATTTTAATACCCTTAATGATTTTATCAACGTCATTAACGGCTCAAGTAATTAGCCATAAACCTTCAGATTTTAGAGGTGAAGTTAATCTTAGAAGAAATTCAAATGTTGATGGAAATAATATTCGTGCTACAATTTTTAATTCAGGCTATAGCGGTGATCAAAGTGGAAGACCAGATTACATAGAATACGAATGGCCAAAAAACACAAATAGAATATATATTGCTGTAATTGATATTCTTTTAGGCGGTGAAGTTAAAAGTAATGCAGGGGAAACTATCCAATTAGTTGAAGTACCAACTGGACGAACAGATCCTGCATCTGGAAATTCGTGGAACTTAGAACCTGTCCCAGGATTTATTGATCCGCAACAATCAGAAATAGCTCGTAGCGATAATACAAGTTCTTGGCCAAACTCAGCGCAAGGTGGCTGGCGTGATAAGCGAACAGATATGCTTGATCCAGGTTGGATTGGTTCTTGGAACGGATTTTTTGGGAAAAATATTTTTAATGCTGACCAAGAATTTTATTATGTAACTTCTGATGATTTGTACAAGCGCCAGCCTTACACTCCAGATACAACAGATTATACACGAGGCGGGCTAGGTTTGGTGATGGACGTTAGAACTTTAGCATGGTCGCAAGTATTAATAAATGATGTAATATTTTTTATACACGATATAAAAAACGATGGCACAAAAACAATTGAAAAAACTTCGTTTAATATGTTTGTTGCCGATTGGGTTGGTGGTGATAATCCTGATGATTACCCATATGTAGACCTTCAAACGGCAACTACATTCCTTACCGACGCAAATAGAATTGGTTCTGAAGCTTTTGGAAGTTCTCCTGTTGGTGTAGCATCAATTAAATATTTGGAAACTCCAGGTAATCAAGTAAATGGAATTGATGATGACGGTGATGCGGACGAAAATGCTGACTTGCTAACAAGAATTATTGGTGATTATGAAATCATAATTCCACATTTTACTACTGATGATTTTATTCAAAAAGTAATTTTACCTGGTGATAAAATAGTTTTAATCGAACCAGAAACTTATGATAGAAAAATTACAACGTATCCAATTGGTGGCGGTATTGTTTATAGTTTGGGGAAAGAATATGTTCTTCCTCCAGAAGGCATCAATGTTTTTGAAGATACACTTGCAAATGGTTTTGATGAAGATTTAGATGGATTGATTGACGAAAAAGAATCTCTTCACCTATTCCACATTAATGAATTAACACAACTAACAAATCCTGTTAGATATATTAATTATTTGTCATTTAATGTTGGAGAAATAGTAAAACGCGGTTTTGTTGTTGCTGGTTTAGATGCAGAATGGAATTATCAAAATGTTGCTCCAATGATTGATGAATCCCGCGATGATGGTTTTGATAATGATAATGATTGGGACAAATTTCTTGATGATAATGGACTTGATGGAGTTCGTGAAACTGGTGACGCTGGAGAAAGTGATGGTTTACCAAGTTCAGGAGTTGGAACAGAATTTCCTGGTGAAGCAAGTATTGATAAAACAGATGTAAGCGAAACTGATTTAATCGGGGTTACAAGTGCTTTCCAAATAAATGATGGAATTCTAAATTTTAATACTACTCCAGACAGAAGTCTTTGGAATTTATTAATGATTCCTGGAAAAATAAATTTGGTTAGGCAAATTGGTGAATTCCAAACTTATGTTTCATCTGGATATTTTCCACTACTGCCTGGACAAAGACAAAGAATGGCAGTATCAATTGCTATTGCTGGCGGAGGAATATCTGGTGCTGCTGATATTGAAAGTGCTGTTAAAAAACAAAGTGAAGCTCAAAAAGCTTACAATGCTGATTATCAGTTTGCACAAGCACCTTTGCAAGTGAGTTTAACGGCGGTTCCTGGTGATGGAAAAGTAACTCTTTATTGGGATAGCGATGCTGAAAAATCATTTGACAGATATATAAACAAAATTGGTGGCAATGGCGAAGACTTTGAAGGTTACAGAATATATAGAGCAACCGATGCTGCATTTTTAGATGCAAAAGTTATAACAGATGCCTATGGTGTAACTACTCTTATGCGTCCAATTGCATCATTTGATTTAGCCGATGGCGTTACTGGATTGCATCCGATTGATATAAATGGTGTTAAGTTTGATTTAGGAAATGATACTGGACTTCAACACGAGTTTATTGATACAGATGTAATAAATGGACAAAGATATTTCTATGCAGTTACTGCTTACGATTTTGGATATGAAACAGCAATATTTGCTCCTTCCGAAACTCCAATTCAAGTAAATATTGCAACCGATGGCACAATGACATATGGAAAAAATGTAGCTGTTGTAAGACCAACTGCTTCAGCTGCTGGATATTTGCCACCTGAAGTTATTTCCTTTAATCATACAACTGGTGGAGCAAGTGGAACAGTCGGTTTTGATATTATAGATCCAAATGAAATTAAAAACGGTCATGAATATGAACTAACCTTTAAAGATACAGTTTATACTGAAAATAAAAAGGACATATTTAAAACAATCTCTTTTTCATTGGAAGATCTAACAAGTGGAAATTATGTGTTGGAAAATGATAAAAGAGTTGGATTAAATGATGAAGTTCCAATAACAGACGGATTTAGATTAAAACTATCGAATGTAGAAGACATTTCAATTAATAAATCACAAACTCTTTGGAATAATCCAGAAGTATATTCGTTTGATTTTACAAAATTCTTGTTTCTTTCATTCGTCGGTGTTGAACTTCCAAGTGATTACAAAATTATTATTGGCGAAGTTGGAATGGCTACTTCGGTTGATACTACATTGTTAATCTCAAAATATCCAGCTAAAGATGTTAATTTCAAAATTCTAAATACATCACTAAATAAAGAAATCGATTTTGTATTTAGTGAAAAAGATGGTTCTGATGGAAAGTTGAGTATTAATTCTTCTACTGGAAAAGTAGATGCAATTTACTTTTTGGAAGAAGACCAAACTGGTAAAAGAAGATTTACTTGGCAGCTAGTATTAAACTTGATTGGTGAAAGAAATCCAGAACCAGGTGATACATTAAACATTACAATTAATAAACCATTTCTATCATTTGATAAATACAATTTTACTTTAAATGGGTCAGCTATTTCTGAATCAAAAGCAAAAATAGAATTGGATAATATCAGAGTTGTTCCAAATCCATACATTGCCGCCGAAACATGGGAGCCTAGAAATACATACACAAGTGGAAGAGGTCCAAGAGAAATTCACTTTATTAACTTACCAAACGAATGTACAATTAGAATATTTAATGTTAGTGGAACTTTAGTTAAAACTATTAATCATAAAACGACATTCGAAAATGGGACTGAAATATGGGACGTGTTGAGCGAAGAAAAATTTGAAATAGCATATGGAATTTATGTTTATCATGTTGATGCACCTAAAGTTGGACAGAAGACAGGTACTTTTGCAATTATTAAATAAAAAAATATTATGAAAAAAATAATAACATATTCTAAAAATATTTTAGTGCAAATTGTCCTATTAGGCTTTTTGCAAATAAGTTATGCTGGTGGAATAACAAAGGTTGGAACTTCTGCGGCTCCATTTTTAAGAATTCCAGTTGGCGCGCGCGCAACAGGCATGGGTAGTGCATTTGTTTCAATGATTAACGATCCATCTGCATTGTATTGGAATCCATCAGCTCTTGCTTCAATTAATTCTAATGCACTAATGGTTGATCATTCACCTTGGCTACCTGGAATTAGTTTTGACTATTTTGGATTGGTACTTCCACTTTCTGATTTAGGGACAATCGGAATAAGTGCTACAGTTTTGCAAACTGATGAAATGGAAGTTACAACACCAACATCACCAATGGGAACTGGAGAAACATTTACAGCTTCCAGCATTTCACTTGGAATTTCATATAGTAAATATCTAACCGAACAATTTTCAATTGGTGGAACATTTAAATATATAAGAGAAACAATATTTAATTCTTCAGCAACAGGAATTGCTTTTGATATTGGTACAATATACACGACACCATTGGCAGGAATTAGATTGGGGGCAAGCATTTCTAATTTTGGTACTAAGATGCAAATTAGCGGTGAAGATTTAAATGTGAGAGTCGATATTGCTCCAGGTCAAGAAGGTAATAATCAGAGTATTGTGGGAAAATTGAATACTGATGAATTTGATCTCCCTTTATTAATGCGGATTGGAATTTCTGGTGAATTATTGAATACAAATAATCTTAGGTGGACAATTGCAGTTGATGGAGTAAACCCAAATGACAATTCACAAAGCGTAAACATAGGAACTGAGTTAGGATTTCTAAATGAATTAGTAAGAATTCGAGCTGGATATACTGAGCTATTTCTTGAAGATAGTGAAGCAAATCTTACTTTTGGTGTTAGTCTAAACGAGATCAAAGTTATAAGCAATATCCTGATTTCTGTCGAATATGCTTATCAGAATTTTGTCCATTTAGGAAATTCAAATAGATTTTCTGTAATGATAAAATATTGACAAGATAAAAGCATAAAATGTTGTTGAAAATAGTTTCAAAACACAATTATAGAACATATTAAAAATAGGAGGCCTTATGAAGGCAAAACAATTTCCTTTTTTCCTAAAAGTAATGTTTATATTACTTTTTACTATTAGTTCAAGCAATATTATTGCACAAACAGTAAATGTAAAAATGAAAATCAATACTTCTACATGTCTTGACACATTAACATCAAATCATGTTGTACTTTTGTGTGGGTCCTCTACACAAGGCACAATTCCTGCAATCACTTGGGACAAGACCACTGGAATTTCAGCAGCAAACGTTGGAGGAGACTATTGGGAAGTAAATTTTCAAGCAAAAGTGGGTGATGAAATCTCTTATAAATTCGTTACTTATTTTAATCTTAACACTCCTACATTTCATTGGGATGGTTGGGAGGGTCCAATAAATGGACCTGGTGATAACAGACAATTGGTAGTTGGTTCAAACGATACTACTCTTGCACTTCAATTCTATAATGGATGGGAAAACAAAGTGAATCAATATTGGCGACCATACGAAGTTAAAAATGACTCAGTTGCTGTATATTTTAGAGTTAATATGGGTGGAGCTGATTTTGACCCTGCAAGCCAGTTTGTTGATGTTCGAGGCGGAATTCCTCTTGATCCAACAGATGCTTGGGTTAATATTGTTACTTTAAAAAGAGAGCCAAATAGTGTAAACGGTGGTTCATTTTGGTCTGGAGTTGCTTATGTTCCCGTTAGCAGTTTAACTCAAGGCATGCAACAAAACTTCAAATATGTAATTCAGCCAGAAATATGGGAAAATACAGAAAATAGAACTTTCTCCTTTTCTGATAATGTAATTGCCAATGGTGATACTACTATTCACTGGGCTTATTATAATAATAGAAAACCAAGCGGGCCAAAAGTAAATGCAAATATTCTTTTCAGACTAAAACTTGATGCTTTAGAAAAAGCTGGAATGTTCAATAGAGCATTGGGTGATAAAGTTGCAATAACTGGCGCTAAAGGTTGGCCAGCATCAGGCTTCGATTTTGATACTGAATCTACAATGTTAAAAATGACATATAATTCTGATTTGGAAGAATGGAATTTATACGAAGCATTTACGAAATATCCAGAAGAAATAATTCCTTTTAAATATTATATTGCTTGGGATGCAAGCAGAATTGATTCCGCAAGCCAGAATTGGATTCCAAACTTGACACTAGACGATGGTTGGGAAGAACCAGGTGCAACTGGTGGAGCAGATAGAAATTATATTTATACAGATCAAACTGAGCAGATAGTTGCTGGTGATTTTGGTGCGGATCAACAATTTTTTAATAGCCTTCATCCAAACGGTGTAATTACAAATCCTATTTCAGTAACATTTAGTATTAATATGGCACCGGCTACTAACGAAACAGATAATCCAACATTTGCTCTTTTCAGACCTGGTGTTGATACAGTTTATGTTCAGTTCGATGGAAGTCTTGTTCCAGCAACACAAGGAAAATCAATGTGGGGTACCGATAATAGATTAATACTCGAGGATGTTGATGGTGATGGAATTTATACTGGTATTTATAATCTTACTCCTCCAACATTCAACCAATTCTGTTATAGAATAGTTTACACTTCTCCAACTGGTGAAGTATGGAATGGTTCTGGAAGTGCTGTTAGAGGAAGAAGATATTATCAATATGCTAAACCAGTAAGCATTAACCCTATAGTTTGGCCCGCATCATATTCACTTGCTAAAATGGAATGGATGACTGCGGATTTAACTATTGAAGATATGCCTGATTTAGGCGAAGTCACTGATGTACAAGGAAACTCAAATAGTATTGCAGTACGTTATGAACTAATGCAAAATTATCCAAACCCATTTAATCCAAGTACAATAATTACCTATTCTGTTCCTGCAAAAGTTAATGTAAATATTGAAGTATTTGATATACTTGGACAAAGAGTTGCAACACTTTATCATGATACACAAGTTGCTGGAACACATAGCATTGAGTGGAATTCTAGAAATGATTTTGGAATGCAAGTCGCATCTGGAATTTATTTACTAAAAATGCAAGCGGGTTCATTTAATCAATCTAAAAAGATGTTACTTTTAAGGTAACATGTTTCTTTTAGATTAACAATTTGAAGTGGAGAGTCTAAATAAAGATTTCTCCACTTCAATTATTTTTATTTTGGAAATTTATATGACAAAAAATATTTTATTTATAATCCTTTTATTTGTTCAGTTTTCAGCAATTGCTCAAACAGATTCAGTAAAATTTATTAAGGGAGTGGATATATCTTTTTCTCAACAAATTGAAGATTTGGGTGGAAAGTATAAAGAGAATGGAATAGAAAAAGACATTATGGATATTTTGGTTAATCATGATATCAACTACGTACGTCTTAGAATATGGAATGATCCCGTTGATGGTTATAGCAATCTTGAAAAAATAATTGAATATGCTGTTAGAGTGAAAGCAAAAGGATTAAAATTTCTTTTGGATTTTCATTATTCTGATTGGTGGGCTGATCCAGGACAACAAAATAAGCCTGCTGCATGGTCAAATCTGAGTTTTCAAGAATTGAAAGATAGTGTTTACTCATATTCTAAGTATGTAGTCACGGCATTAAAAAATCAGAATACACTTCCGGATATGGTTCAAGTTGGTAATGAAATTACTGGTGGAATGCTTTGGCCTGATGGTAAAATATACGGTGTTGGCAGTGAAGCTGACCAATGGGTAAAATTTGCTGAGCTTGTTAAAGAAGGAATTAAAGGAGTACAAGATGTTGCTGAAAGTGAAAATGTTAAAATAATGATTCACATTGATAAGGGTGGAAATAATAGTGGCTCAAGATATTTTTATGATCATATTATTCAGCAGGGAGTCAAGTTTGATGTTATTGGGCTTTCGTATTATCCCTGGTGGCATGGAACTTTTGAAAATTTACGTAGCAATTTAAATGATTTGGCTTTGCGTTATGATAAAGATATTGTTGTTGTGGAAACTGCTTATCCCATGAATCATACATGGTTAAATGATGGAATGAATAATGTTGATTTCGATCCAAATAAATTATTGAGTGGTTACCCAGTTTCAGTGGGTGGACAAAAGGATTTTCTTATTGCCATTTCTCAAATTATTAAAGAAGTGCCTAATAATAAAGGAATTGGATTATTTTATTGGGAACCAGCCTACATATCAGTTGCACCAATTGGTTCATCATGGGAATATTTCACATTATTTGACCCAGTAACAGGTGAAGCATTAAGTTCACTTGATGCATTCATAAATCAGGATAGCTTAAAATCAATTAAAGTAAAAGTTAAGCTCAATACCTCCACACACTCAGATAGTCTTAATTCAACTGGATTTGTGGTAATTGTTGGACAGATAAATGGAAATGGTACAAATTTTCTTCCAAGCGGAGAAAAGCTTTCATGGGATTATAATTCGCAATTAATTATGCAAAACATTGATGGTGATAATTGGGAATACGAATTTAGTATGTTCCCAGATGATCAGATAGAATTTAAGTTTTGGACAGGACATAGCAAAACACAACCAACTTTTCCACGTTTGGGTTGGGAAGGTCCAATTATTCCATTTGATAATTCAAATAAAAATGCACGTTTATTCAATGCAGGCTTTGAGGATACAACTTTACAGATTCAATATTATAACTCCAAGCCTGATTATGTGTCACAATATTATTCACCAATTGTTGAAAATGAAGACTCAATAGGAATAATATTTCGGGTATATATGGGAGATTTAATTGAAAAGAATTTGTTCAATCCACTTATGCATGGTCCTGTATCAGTAAGAGGGGACTCAGTAAATTCATCTGGAGTGCTTTCATGGAATTCCAATAAGGTAGTTTTGAATAAGGAAGATTTTAGCTATAGCGATAGTTCCTTTTGGTCTGGAAGAGTTTATTTCCCAAAGAACAATATAAATGTTGGAAGTGAGATTAAATACAAATTTTATGTTGAAGGTTCCAGTTTTGGAGGTTGGGAATCAGGTATTAACGATAGAACTTTTACATTTCCAACTAATGATACTACCTTAGCTTGGAAGTATTTTAATAATAAAATTCTCCTAACTGATATTAAAACAAAGACAAATACTGCACCAAGTAGTTTTAAACTATTTCAAAACTATCCAAATCCATTTAATCCAGAAACTAAAATAAAATTTGAGTTAGCTACTCAATCACAAATATCATTGACTATTTATAATACACTTGGTGAAAAAATAACTGAACTTATAAATGAGATTAAACTAGCAAACAGCTACGAAATAAATTGGAATGGTAGAAATAGTAAGGGAATTATAGTTCCATCTGGAATTTATTTTGCCCAACTAAAAACAGGAGATAACATTTTCACAATAAAAATGATTTTACTGAGGTAAATAATGAAAGTCAAACTTGTTCTAATTTTTTTGATAATTATTTCATTCCAGGTGTTAGCTCAAAGTAATAGTAATCTGATTCGCATTGATAACAATGGAATTATGCGATGGTCTGAGAATAATGAACCTGCAAATTTTTGGGGAGTCAATTATACAGTCCCATTTGCGTTTTCATACCGTGCAATACAAAAACTTGGATTATCGCACGAAGAAGTGATAGATCATGATATTCAGCAATTTAAAAGACTTGGCATAAATGCTTACCGAATTCATGTTTGGGATAGAGAAGTATCGGATAGAAATGGAAATCTTATCGAAAATGAACATTTACGATTGATGGATTATTTGGTAAAGAAACTTGTGGAAAATGATATCTATATAATTCTTACTCCTATAGCTTGGTGGGGAAATGGTTATCCGGAACCAGATGATTCTACGCAAGGCTTCTCATCGTTTGGCAGCAAAATGGATTTATCCACAGAACCAGAATTTATAAAAGCTGAGAAAAATTATATTGAGCAATTTGTTAATCATGTTAATTCATATACTGGTAAATCATATAAAGATGAACCTAAAATTATTGCATTTGAAATTATAAATGAGCCAAATCTTCCCGCTGATAGTGCAGCCGTTACAAATTATGTGAACGAAATGGTTGATGTTTTACAAAATGCTAATGTTACCAAGCCAATATTTTTTAACATAAGTCAAAACCCAGATAAAGAGCAATGGATTGGTGTTGCAAATTCAAAAGTAGATGGTATTTCATTCCAGTGGTATCCAACGGGTTTGGTTCATGGAAGTACTCTTAATGGGAATTATTTGCCACACGTAAGTCAATATCCATTGCCAACTTATTCAATAAAAATTGCTAATAAAGCTAAAATGGTTTATGAATTTGATGCACCAGATATTGCAGCTTCCACAATGTATCCGATGATGGCTTCCAGTTTTAAAAATGCTGGAATGCAATGGGCTACAATGTTTAGCTACGACCCGACACCTATAGCTGCTTATAATGCCGAATACATTACGCATTATTTAAATCTTGCCTACACGCCAAGTAAAGCCATCGGATTTTTAATTGCTTCCAATTTATTTATGGACAAGCAAAATCAAAAAATTGATATCAGTTCAAATACTAATTCTATAAGTAATTTCAGTATTAATTATGAAGAAGATTTTAGCTTGTTAAATAGTAACACCAAATATATTTATAGCAACTCAACAAATAAGAAACCTAAAAATTTTGAAAAACTTGAACATCTTGCAGGTGTAGGAAATTCTGAGTTAATTAAATATGAGGGAACTGGTGCTTACTTTATTGATAAAATTGAAGAAGGAAAATGGAAGCTTGAAGTATTCCCAGATGCAGTTTGGTTAAAAGATCCGTTTGGAAATAATAATCTCGAAGATCCGGTTGCAAGGCTAATATGGTTAGCTAGAAAAATTAAAATTATTTTGCCCAAAGTTGGAAGTGAGTACTATGTTTATGAGAATGGAGTAAACGCTAAATACATTGGAAACGCCATTAGAACTGAATTTGAATTATTGCCTGGGAGTTATATTATTTCTGATGTTGAATTAAATAACAACTTTAATTCTAAGTTATCAGTATTCGATTTTAATGAATTAAGAAAATTAACCAACCACAAATACAACACAATCAATATCAAGAATAATACTTACAAAGAAATAAGTGAAGGTGATTCATTAGTAATAAATGCTGAAATATATACTGATTTAAGTGATATAAAGGTTTCAGTTTATGCACGCAGATTCGGATGGAAAGGTTTCAGTAAAATTGAAATGATAAAAACGAATATGTTTAAATACCAAGCAAAAATTCCAAATGAACTTTTAACAAACGGTATAATTGAATATTATTTAACTGTTCAAAATGATAGTAAGATTATTACATATCCAGGCAATTATTCAATAGACCCAAATAATTGGGGCTTTAATGCAAATAATGGATATCAGGTTTTGGTTAAGCCTTATGATAAATCAAAAATAATATTCAATCCAAATGAAAATAGTAATAATATAATTATATCTAATGACTGGAATACGCTAAGAGATAGGACTGATTTGTTACCATCAAAATCTAATTCGTATTCTTATTCAATATCTTTATATGACTATATGAAAAAAACGGATGAATTTGTAGCACAAATATATGTAGGTGATGAGGTTAAAAAATATGGGAATCAATCAATTTCATCTATATTATTAGATACAGAATTATATTGTGATGTAATTGATTCAGTTGACTTCAGATTTATTTATAGCAATAATATGGGATTTGTGAAACGGGTTTCAAAAGATGACCTTAAAAACGGAATGGAATTGATAGACTGTGATTATAAATCAATTGAATATGCATTGTTGCCAAGACCATATCCAACATTTTTGCCATACTGGTATAAATCTAGTAGTAAAGAAAACTATTTGGAATCAGAAAATGCTAGACTGGAATTTATTCAAATTGCAATCCCATTAAATAAAGTTGAAGTTAATTCAAATACTAATATAACGTTAAGAATAAATGAAGTGCGTGCAGTATTTGAGAGATAAAGTAAAATAATGAGTTATAAAACAAGACATATTAATCATTTAAAAAATAAACGGTAGTAATTAATGGAAAAAATAAAGTTAGATGATTTCAAAAATAATATTAGTTTTCTTTACGGTGAGGATAGCGCCGTAATTGAATACCAAAAGGATAGATATAATAAACTTCTTGAAAACTATTATTCATATTTCCCACAGAATGAAAAGGTTTCGATAATAAGTACTCCAGGCAGAACTGAAATAAGTGGTAACCACACTGATCACAATGGTGGTAAAGTTATTGCGGCTAGCATAAATCTTGATATTCTTACATGTATATCAAGAAATGAAAATATTGTAATTCTAAAATCAGACAAGTACGATGAGAAATTTGTAGTTAATCTAACGGATTTAAATCCAAACTTGAAAGAAGAAGGAACAACTAATTCTTTAATTCGTGGCATTGCCGCTGGATTTGTAAAACATGGATATGCAATAGGTGGATTTAAGGGGGTTTTAACTAGTGATGTTTTGCAAGGTTCCGGCTTAAGTTCATCAGCCTCAATTGAAATAGCTATTGGAGCAATTTTTAATTTTCTATATAACAATAATGAAATAGAGCCACATATAATTGCAAAGATTGGCCAGTTTGCAGAAAATGAATATTTTGGCAAACCATGCGGACTTATGGATCAGCTTGCTTGCGCAGTTGGTGGTGTTGTAGCTATTGATTTTAATAACACACAAAATCCAATAATTAAAAAGGTAAAATTTAGTCTTTCCGATTATGATTATAAACTTCTTGTTGTTGATACTGGAGGAACGCATCAAAATTTAACTGAAGACTATGCATCTATTCCAAACGAAATGAAACAAGTTGCAAAATATTTTGGCAAAGAAAAATGTTCAGAAATAGATTTTCAATTATTACTTGATAATTGGAATGAATTAAGAAAAAAAATATCCGACAGAGCAGTATTACGCGCATTTCATTTTTTCAAAGAGAATGAGCGAGTTGATTTGCAAGTGAAAGCTTTGCAAGAGAAAAACTTGAACAAGTTTTTAAAGCTTGTAAAAGTTTCTGGTGATTCTTCATTTAAATATGTTCAAAATATTTATTCCACAAAAGATGTTAACACTCAACCAATGTCTTTAGCTTATGCACTAACAGAAGATTATATTGATGATATTGGTGAAGGTGCATACAAAGTTCATGGTGGCGGATTCGCCGGAACCATTGTAGTGTTTTTACCTAAAAAATATACTGAAGATTACATTATCAAAATGGAAAAAGTATTTGGCAAAAACTCCGTAAGTCAATTGGATATTAGACCATACGGCTCATTTGTTATTTACGAGTAATTTACTGTAAAATTTATCAATTATAAAAAGACACTTATTTGAGACAAATTATGAAAAATTTGAAAATACCATTATTTCTTATATTTAGTTTTCTTCAACTATCTAATTTAAATATCATAGGCAAAGAGAACTATAATTTTAACACTGCATGGAAGTTTTCCAAAGGTGAAATAGTTGGTGCTGAAAAGATAAATTATGATGATACTAAATGGGAGAATGTAAACATTCCACACGATTGGGCAATTGCTGGACCTTTTGACCCATTGGGAGAATCAGAAACTGCAAAATTACCTTGGCAAGGTGAAGGTTGGTATAGAAAGAATTTTAATATTGATAAAAATCTTGAAGGCAAAAAAATATATTTTATGTTTGATGGCATAATGGCTTTTCCTAAAATATATATAAATGGTAAGCTAGCAGGTGAGTGGGATTACGGTTATAATTCATTTTATATTGATGCAACAGATTATCTAAGTTATGGGAATGAAAATACTATTGCAATCCACGTTGATACACGAGAGCACGAAAGCAGATGGTATCCAGGAGCTGGGATTTATAGAAAAATTCAAATGATTGTTGCAAACCCAATTCATATTGATGTTTGGGGTACCTATGTTTCAACGCCAGCGGTTGATGATACATGGGCGGATGTAAAAATTCTTACGTCTGTTAGAAATGATGAGTTTAAAGAAAAACTTGTCACAATTGAATCTACAGTTTTAAGTCCTTTGGGAAATGTGGTTGCAGTTGCAAAACATGAAGAGAAAATTCAATCAAATTCTAAATACGAATTTGAACAATGGGTGACTTTAACTTCACCACAACGTTGGGATGTTGATTCTCCTGTTCTTTATACTGTTAAAACAATCATTAAAAGTAATGGAATTGATTCGGATACAAATTATACAAAGTTTGGAATTAGAACTTTTGAGTTCACTGCAAATGATGGATTTCATTTAAATGGTAGAAGATTACAAATAAAAGGTGTTAATCTTCATCACGATCAAGGTCCACTAGGAGCAGCATTTTACAAAAGATCGATGCAAAGGCAACTGGAAATTATGAAAGAAATGGGCTGCAACGCAATTAGAACAAGTCATAATATGCCAGCGCCAGAATTACTTGAGCTCTGTGATGAAATGGGATTTTTAGTAATTGATGAAGCTTATGATAAATGGGATAGAAAAGGAGATTTCCTTCCTGGAAAGGATTTCTTTGAATCAGCCGAGAGAAATATTACAAACTTCGTTAAACGTGATAGAAATCATCCTTCAATAATTCTTTGGAGTATTGGAAACGAAATGAGGGACATTCAAGCAAATGCAAATGGAAGTTATAATAAATTAGTAGAAATGATAAGCTATTTCAAAAAGTTTGATTCATCCAGACCGATAACAATGGTGAACGATAATATGGAAAGTGTTAAGTATCGTCACTACGAATTAATAGATGTTCATTCGTGGAACTATGGTAGAAGATATCTTCCAGCACGAAATGCAGAGCCAACAAAAGCAGTTATAATCAGTGAATCGGCTTCAACAGTTAGTACTCGTGGATATTATTCCTTGCCTTTGCCAAAAGAGAAAACTGATTTTTCAATTGATGATCTTCAAGTAAGTTCATATGATATGAATGCTCCTGATTGGGCAGAGCCGGCTGAATTTGATTTTATGTGGCAGGAAGAAGATAAATACGTTGCGGGTGAATTTGTCTGGACTGGATTTGATTATCTTGGCGAACCTACTCCATACAATTATTCTTTTCGGCAAGAAGGGAAGATTACAAAAGGACAAACAGCAAAAAGCTCTTATTTTGGAATAGTTGATTTAGCTGGTATTCCAAAAGACAGATATTATTTATACCAAAGTCACTGGGTTCCAGAAAAAACTACTATTCATATTCTTCCTCATTGGAACTGGGAAGGTAAGGAAGGTGAAAATATTCCAGTATTTGTTTATACCAATGGTGATAAAGGGGAATTATTTTTAAACGGAAAATCTCTTGGAATAAAAGAGAAGCAACCTAAATCTAATAATCCTTTTGAGCGTTATAGATTGATGTGGGAGAATGTTAAATATCAACCTGGTGAATTAAAAGTTGTTGCTTATAAAGAAGGTAAAATTATTGGTGAAAAAGTTATTAAAACTTCAGGCAAGCCAGCTTCTATTAAACTTTCACCAGATAGACAAATACTGAATAGAAGTGGAGAAGATTTGTCATATATTCTAGTTGAAGCTTTTGATTCTGACGGCAACTTTTGTCCACTTGCTCAGAATTTGCTAAAATTCAAAATAGAAGGACCAGCGGAAATTATTGGTGTTGGAAACGGAAATCCACAATCCCTTGAACCATTTAATTCCAATGAAAGAAAGTTATTCTATGGAAAAGCTATGGTTGTAATTAGGGTTTTAAAAAATGGAGAAGGAGAAATAAAAGTTGAAGCAGAAAGTGAAGGTATTAAAGGTGATTCAGTTATATGTAAGAGCATAGAATTTTGATAAAAATTACAACACAATAGAAAAGGACAAAGTTATTAACTGACGAAATAGTTGAAGTTGATAATCAATCTATTCCAAACGGAAATAGAAACTTATACAATAAGTTTAATAAACTTATTCAAATTAGTAAAAGAGAATTTGTTACTTGCTTCAAACTCAACTACAATAAAGACATTTATTATGCAGAATTATTTAATAAAGAACAGAAAGTGAAAATTATGTTATGGCAAGAAGTTGGCAAAGGAAAATACAATTATCTGCAGTTTTATACTCCACCAAAAAGAAATTCAGTTGCAGTTGAACCAAAGACAAGAAATGTAAACAGTTTAATAATTTGTATAACTAAATATTTTTAAGTCCAATGGAATATTTAATGCTTGCAACGGAATCAAAATAGTATAAAAAATTTAGTTAATTAATAATTCCAACAAAGAATTCATCCAATTCAAAATGTTTAAATATCTCAAATAAGATTCTCGTATTAATAATATTTATTTATTGAAAAAAGAGTGAAATAATTGTCATGTATGGAAATAGAATTTAATCACATTTTGCCGCATCTTAAATAAAATTATATGAATAATGAAAATAATTAAATTTATTACTTGCATATAATAAGTTATATCAAAATATTCAGAGGTTAATTTCTTTTTATAGTATAAATAGCGAGGTGTTATGAGTGAAGACAAAAAAACAAGCTTCAAACCTTATATATCTGCAAATGATTATATCCCGGAATTTACGCCAAAAGCAATAATTCTTGGTGCGTTATTTGGAATTATATTTGGAGCAGCTACCGTCTATCTTGGACTTAAAGTTGGACTTACAGTTAGTGCTTCAATTCCAATTGCTGTATTATCAATTTCGGTTATTAAAAAATTTGGTAAGGGAACCATCCTTGAAAATAATATGGTTCAAACAATTGGTTCTGCTGGCGAATCGGTTGCTGCTGGTGTAGTTTTTACAATTCCCGCACTTCTGTTTTTACCAGGAGGAGCAGAGTATTTTCAATATTTTCAAATTTTTGTTTTAGCTCTTGCTGGTGGAATTTTAGGCGTTCTTTTCATGATTCCTTTACGTCGTTCAATTATTGTTAAAGAACATGGCAAACTTCCTTTCCCCGAAGGAACAGCTTGTGCTGACGTGCTTATTGCTGGAGAAAAAGGTGGTAAGCTTGCACAAAAAGTTTTTTATGGTCTTGGGATTGCATTTGCTTATAAAATTTTAATGTCACTTTTCGGTCTTTGGAAGGATGTACCTCGTTATATTTTTAGCCGAAATTCTGCACTTCCAAATGGAACTGTAACTGGAGAAATTACTCCAGAATTACTCGGTGTTGGTTATATAATTGGGCCTAAAATTGCTGGAATAATGGTTGCCGGTGGTGTCCTTTCTTGGCTTGTACTTATTCCACTAATTACTTTACTTGGCGATCACATGACTACAGTTTTCGCTCCAGCAACAAAGTTAATTTCGGAAATGTCTGCTGCAGAAATATGGAGTAATTACATCCGTTATATCGGTGCTGGTGCTGTTACTTTTGGCGGAGTTGTAACATTGGTTCGTTCTTTCCCAACAATTATAAATGCATTCAAAGACTCCTTCAGGGATTTGCGCGACAATAAAGCAAATGCTCATATAGAAAAACTTAGAACTGAAAAAGATATTCCATTAGTTTACGTTTTAGTAGGCAGTGTATTACTTGTAATTTTGATGGTTGCAATTCCTTCAATACCAACTAACTTACTTTCATCAATTATGATTGTCGTTTTTGGATTTTTCTTCGTAACTGTTTCTTCAAGAATTGTTGGATTAATTGGTTCATCATCAAATCCAATTTCTGGAATGACAATTGCAACTCTTATGGCAACAGCGCTTATTTTTGTTGCAGTTGGTTGGACTGGCGAAGTTTATCAACCTATAGTTCTTGTTGTTGGCTCTATTGTTTGCATTGCTTCCGCAAACGCTGGCGCAACTTCACAGGATTTAAAAACTGGTTACATTGTTGGAGCAACTCCAATTAAACAACAGATTGGTTTACTAATAGGTGTTTTTGCTTCTGTACTTGTAATCGGGTTTACAATAATTTTATTAAATGATATTCTTGTAATTGGCTCCGATCAACTTCCAGCACCACAAGCAACTTTAATGGCCACTGTAATTAAAGGTTTGTTAAGTCAAAATCTTCCTTGGGGTTTGGTGCTTGTCGGGATGGGAATAGCCGCAGTTATGGAGTTAAGCGGTGTTCGCTCGCTTCCGTTTGCAGTTGGCGCTTATTTACCGCTTTCTGTAAGTAGTCCAATTTTTCTTGGTGGATTGGTTAAAATGTTAGTTGATAAAATTAAAAAATCTGACGAAAGTGAATCTGACATTGGGCCTGGTGCGTTATTGAGTTCTGGACTAATTGCAGGTGGTGCGCTAACTGGTATTGTTATTGCATCGTTAAAAGGTTGGATTTGGGAAACTAACGCGAGTGGAGTTGAAATTTCTGTTGCTGATAAATTAAACACCGGAATTGGCGAAAGTCTTGGACTTACTGGCGATTTTATTTCCTTAGTTCTTTTTCTAGGATTGGCAATAGTATTATTTTCATTTGCTCTATCAAAAAATGAAGAAGAAAAAATATAAAATATTGAGAAAAATATGATTAAAGATGCAGTTAAAAAAGTACCATCTCCATTTTATAGATGGTCAGTATTAATTTTAGTAAGCCTTGCAATGTTTGGCAATTACTATATTTATGATAGCATTGCTCCAATAGCAGATATGTTAAAAACTACATTAGGTTTTTCAGATGTGGATATTGGTTCATTATACTCCATCTATAGTTTTGCCGCTGTTTTTATTTTACTTATTAGTGGTCCTATAATTGATAGAATTGGAGTTAAAGCTTCAATTATGATTTTTGGAACCCTTACTTCTATTGCGGCACTTGTAACAGCACTTAGTTCAGAATACTATGTAATGCTGGCCGGAAGATTACTATTAGGATTTGGTGCAGAGCCACTTATTGTTGCTATAACCACTGCTTTGGCAAAATGGTTTAAAGGAAAAGAGCTTGGTTTTGCTTTTGGAATAAATTTGACAATTGCACGATTAGGTTCGTTTGCTGCCGATTGGTCACCAACATGGGGAAAGAGTTTTTATGATAATTGGAGCGACCCACTTTATGTTGCTTTTATTATTGGCTTAACTTGTATAGCTGGTGGATTGATTTATTGGTTTATGGAAAGTTACGCAGAAAGAAAATATGAACTTGGTGAAGCTAGTGAAACCGATAAATTCGTTTTTTCTGACTTGTTTAACTTTGAAAAATCATTTTGGTACATTGTAATACTTTGTGTAACATTCTACTCAGCTATTTTTCCATTTAGAACTTTTGCAATTAAATTTTACATGGAAGCACATGGCGCAAGCAGAGAGTTAGCTGGACAGTTAAATAGTGCGCTAATTTTCGCCTCAATGATTGCTACGCCATTATTTGGACTTTTAGCTGATAAGATAGGCAAACGTGCTTCAATGATGATGTTTGGTTCAATTTTGATTCTCCCAGTTTATTTATTACTAGTTTATTCTGGAATTACACTTTACGTTCCAATTATTTTAATGGGTGTAGCATTTTCTCTTATTCCTGCAATTATGTGGCCTTCAGTTGCATATTTAGTTAAGCAAAACAGATTAGGCACAGCATATTCAATTATGTCTTTAATTCAGCAAATTGGAGTATTTGCGTTCAATTATTTGCTCGGCTGGTCAAACGATATTTCTGGAGCATCTGCCGAGAATCCTGGTGGTTATGCAATGGGAATGTGGATTCTTTCTATTTTAGGAATTATTGGATTTGTTTTTGCATATTTATTGCGACGTGAAGAAAAAGGTCCTAATGGACATGGTTTAGAAATAGGTATGAAATAGTTATTTAGACCTAAATAAATCTCCGAGGTTTTTAAAAACCTCGGAAGTTTATTATAATAGTATTACATTACAAATAAAAAGAAAAAATGACAGATGAAAAATACTTGGAACTTGTTCCAAAAAGAATTTGTGAAAGTGAAATAAATGATAGCTTAGTCACTATCCTTTATATTAAGAAACCTACATTTATTGAAAAAATGTTTTTTAGAAAGTTAATAAATAAACCTCATAAAATTGATTTAGATGAAATTGGTTCTTTTATTTGGGAAGAAATTAACGCATCTATTAGTGTAAAAGAAATCATTAAATTGGCTAAAGAAAAATTTGATGAAAAAATTGAACCTGCAGAAAATAGAGTTGTTCAATTTATCAGACAAATGCATTCTACAAAATTAATTATGCTTTTTGAAAAACAAGTAAGTGACAAATGAATTGACTATATTATAAAATGAAAAACCAAAAATTGAATATGAAGAATGCCGTTATTAAATATTTTGTTATCACAATTGTAGTTTTAACTTTTTCAAAAACTAATGCTCAATCTTGTGGATTTGGCTGTTTGGGCTTGTCGGGAATATTTGGCGGTTATTCTGTTCAAAAATATGAAGCAGATGGATTAAATACTCACTTGAATATTCTTGTAAATCCACCTTGGTCATCATTTGTTCATAATGATTCATATAATTTCAACGAAGGAAAAGGCTTTAAAGTAGGAATCAATCTTGTTCGTGCTCAATATTCAAAATTCTTTTTTACTTTTAAAGGGTACTATCAGTTCCTTTCAGAAGAGCAATCAATCAAAATACCAAATGGACCTGATTATTATACATTTTATGATGCAAAATTTGAAATGAATAATTGGGGAATTGGATTAGATTTAGGAATTCCACTACTTAGTTTCGTTGATTGGAAAATTATAGATGGCGAGCTAAAATTCTTTTCGCCTAAACTCACTTATAAAAATTATAGTAATAATCCATTAGCCAACTATATTTCTTTAGAAAGTACTTATACTCCAGATAAAGTAAAAATGGGTTATTCTGTTGGCTCGGGATTAATTTTTAATATTATTCAAGATTATATTAGCATTGAAGCAACTGGAATGTTTACATTTATTGAAATTGATAATTTGACTGACGATCAAGATCGCTCATCTGTTCCAAGTCAAGATTTGAACACAAAATTAATTTTAAATGGAGGATTTCAAGGAGCTGTGCAATTAAATGTAGGAATTCCTTTCTAGAAAAATGAACTGTAAATATTGTTAATCATTTTATCCCAATATCTTATCTCAGAAATTGTTAATAAATAAAACTAATTGGAGAAAATTATGAAATTAACCAAATTAGACAAAGCATGCAGAATTGCAATAACCGATTGTATGGCAACTAAGAAAAAAGAAAAAGTTTTAGTTGTTACAGATGAATTAACAAATGAAATTGGTAAAGCATTATATTTAAACGCATTGGATTTAGGTCACGAATCACTTTTTGTTGAATTAAAATCATGGGAAACTCACGGGCAAGAGCCACCTAAATATGTTTCAGAACTTATGAAGGAATTTGATGTTGTTCTTCTTCCAACTCGAAAATCTCTAACTCACACCAATGCAAGACGTGCAGCGTCTGAGTTGGGAGTTAGAGTTGCTACTTTTCCTGGAATTACTACGGACGTAATGATTAGAGGTTTAAGTGCTGATTATAATAAAATTGCTGCTCTAACTCTTAAAATGAAAAAAGTATTTGAAAAAACAAATGATGTTAGAATTACAGCTCCAAACGGTACTGATATTTCACTAAAAATTGGTGGAAGAACTGCAATTGCAAGCAAAGGTTTATTCCATAAAAAAGGAGAGGGTTGCAATCTTCCAACTGGCGAAACTTTTGCAGCACCAATAGAAGGAAGCACAAATGGAATATTTGTTGTTGACGGCTCCATGTCTGGAATTGGAATAATTGGTAAACAACCAATTAAAATTATAGTTGAAAATGGATTTGCAACAAAAATAACTGGTGGAGCAAAAGCCAAAAAGCTAATAAAAATGCTGGATGCTCATGGAAAAATGGCTAGGAACATTGCAGAAATTGGAATTGGAGCAAATGATAAAGCAAAGTTAAATGGCAATTTACTTGAGGATGAAAAAGTACTTGGAACTGTTCATTTAGCTTTGGGAAACAATATTACAATGGGTGGAAATGTAGATGTTCCAATTCATTTAGATGGTGTTATTACAAAACCAACAGTTTTCTTTGATGGTAGAGTAGTTATGGAAAACGGACAATTATTAATATAAGTTAAATTATACAATTGATATGATTTTACTCATTTTTTTATTTTATTAACCTCATTAAATAAAGTTTATATAATTAACAGCCTAAAAGTCTTAGCTTTTAGGCTAAAAACCAAATAAAAAGTAATAAAAAGCCTCCCATTATTTTGATTCCGTCAATGATTTACGTAATTTTGCAGATTAAAAATTTAAATAATTACTATAGCAAAAAGCTAGCTTATTAAATCAATCTCACAAAAAAAAAGAAGTTTATGAAATCACTGAAAGATCTTAATGAAGCACAACTTGAAGCAGTTCAATATAATGCAGGTCCACATTTAATTGTTGCAGGAGCTGGTTCAGGAAAAACCAAAGTTTTGACCCATAAAATTGCATTTTTAATTGAAGATGGTTTTGAACCATCAAATATATTAGCTTTAACTTTTACAAATAAAGCTGCAAAAGAAATGAAAAATCGTATCACTGCTATGATTGGAGTTTCTAAAGCAAAACAACTTTGGATGGGAACTTTTCATTCCATTTTAGCACGTATTTTACGAACAGAAGCAGAACACCTTAATTATAAAACAAATTTTTCAATTTATGATAGAGAAGATTCCGTTGCACTTGTTAGTAACGTTTTATTAGCTCTTAATGTTTCCATTGATGATAAATCACCATCTGCTATTCAACATATGATAAGCTCACTTAAGAATAGAATGATTCTTCCAGATGAATATGCAAAACACCATGCTGAAAATCCTGCCGAAAAACGATTAGCTCAAGTATACATTGAGTATAACAAAAGATTATATGAAAATAATTCAATGGATTTTGATGATTTGCTTCTCAAACCAATTCAATTGTTTAATAACAATGAGAGAATTCTTGCAAAATATAAAAAAGATTTCAAATATGTTCTTGTAGATGAATTCCAAGATACAAACAAGGCTCAGTACGAAATTATTAAATTATTTGTTACTGGAAGAACCAAACTTTGTGCTGTTGGAGATGATGCTCAATCAATATATGGTTGGAGAGGTGCTGAACTTGATAATATGCTAAACTTTGAGAAAGATTTCCCTAAAACTCAAACATTTCGATTAGAACAAAATTATAGATCAACAAAAAGAATTCTTAAAGCTGCTGGCTCTGTAATTAAAAACAATCCAAATCAGATTGAAAAAACCCTTTGGACTAACAACGAAGAAGGGGAGTTGCTTTCAATTATTCGCTGTACAGATGAAAAAGATGAAGCTTATCAAATTTCCAAACAAATAAAAAAAGAAATTTCTGCTCAAAAAATTTCTTTGAAAGATATAGCTATTCTATACAGAATTAATTCTCAATCCAGAGCTATGGAAGAGGCTCTGCGTCGTGAAAAGTTGCCTTATAAAATAGTTGGTGGTGTAGAGTTTTATAGAAGAAAAGAAGTAAAAGATATTGTTGCTTATCTAAGAATTTTGGCAAACCAGAATGATGAAGAAAGTTTATTAAGAATAATGAACTTTCCTCAACGTGGTATTGGTAATACTTCAATAAGTAAAATGATAGCTTTTGCACGAAAATTTGATATTACTTTGTTTGCAACAATGGCGCGTATTTTTGAGGTTATTGAAGTAAAAGAAAGAATTCAAAAAAATGTTAAACAATTTAAAATATTGCTTGATAAATACATTGATTTAAAAGAACAATTCTCTTTAACCGAACTTACATCTGCTTTAATCGCTGATCTTGGTGTTCTAAAAATGTATAAAGATGAAAATTCTGTTGATTCTCGACAAAGATATGATAATGTTCAAGAATTATTAAATAGTATCACTGATTTTATTAAAGATAATAAAAATGCAACTATTGATGATTTCCTATCAGAAGTTTCACTCATATCAGGTGCCGATTCTTATGAAGAAGATGAAAATTTTGTTACTTTAATGACAATTCATAGTGCAAAAGGTTTAGAATTTCCAGTAGTATTTATTACTGGCTGCGAAGAAGATATTTTTCCATTAAATAAAAAATTTGATTCAGATTCAAATACGGAAGAAGAAAGAAGATTGTTTTATGTTGCTGTAACACGTGCTGAAAGAAAAGTGATTTTTTCATATGCTCGTTCTCGTTACAGATTTGGAGAAGTCGCTTATCAAGATGTATCTCGTTTTATTGGAGAAATTGATCCTACAACAGTAAAAGAACTTAATAGTGGGCTAAGAAAAACATCCTCCCGAAGACGAAGAGCATATTATGATGAACTTTATCAAGAGGATTTTGATGAATTTGATCAAGAAAGACGCTCACTTAGAGTTGGTAGTAGAGTAAGTCACGAAAAATTTGGTGAAGGAAAAATACTAGCAATTGGTGGAATTGGCGAAAGTCAAAAAATAAGTATTGCGTTTGAAGATTTTGGTACAAAGCATCTTCTAACAAAATTTGCAAAGTTAACATTAATATAATTATAAATAAATTTAAGGTGTGAAATGAAAATAGGTGTTTTAACAGGTGGAGGCGATTGCCCAGGGTTAAATGCAGTTATTCGTGGGGTAGTTCGTAAATCCCTTTTATTGGGTCACGAAGTTGTTGGTATTAAAAATGGTTGGAGAGGTTTGCTTAATAAAAATTATTATATGCTTAATCATGAAGCAATATCTGGAATTCTTCATCGTGGTGGAACTATTCTTGGCTCATCAAGAACTAATCTTTACGAAGAAGGGAAAAATTATTATCAACAAGCGATTGATAATTTCAAAGAAATGGAGCTTGATGCGCTAATTGCTATTGGTGGAGAAGATACTCTTGGTGTTGCAGCAAAATTATATAAAGATGGCATAAATGTAATTGGCGTTCCTAAAACAATTGATAATGATTTAAGTGGAACCGACTTTACTTTTGGATTTGATACTGCTGTTAATATTGCTACTGATGCAATTGATAGATTACACACCACGGCTGAATCTCATAATAGAGTTATTGTTGTTGAAGTTATGGGTCGTCATGCTGGTTGGATTGCATTACATTCTGGACTTGCTGGTGGAGCTGATATTACGCTTATTCCAGAAAAACCATTTAAAATTAAAGAAGTTTGCGATGTTATTAGAACAAGACATGCAAGAGGAAAATTGTTTAGTATTGTTGTTGTTTCTGAAGGTGCAAAAATAAACACAGAAGATGAACACGACAAAGATGGTTCTTTTGTTCTTCAAAATTTGAAAAAAGATTCTTTTGGTCACGTTGCTCTTGGTGGAATTGGTAATATTGTTGCAGAAGAAATTGAAAAAGAAACTGGTTATGAAACAAGAGCTGTTGTGCTTGGCCACATTCAACGTGGTGGTACTCCTTCTGCATTTGATAGAGTTCTTGGAAGCAGATTTGGCATAAGAGCTGCTGAATTAGTTGAAGCTAAGGATTTTGGAAAAATGGTTGCTTTAAGAGGAACTAAAATAGTATCTGTTTCACTTGAAGAAGCTGTTGGAACTCTTAAAACTGTTGATGATGAAACGTATAATGAAGCTCAAAATCTATTTGGATAAAAGTTTGTTTAAGTAGTAATGAATGTTGTAACCTCTTCAATTTTGGAGAGGTTTTTTTATATCAAATTATTACAAAAAAAAACATGAAGCGTATTACATTTTCACAATAAATTATAATTTTAATAAATTATTGCTTCAAAAATTCTACATAAAAATAATTATAAATAACCAATACTGACTACAATGACTAACATTGACAAAGAATAACATGCAATAACTAATGTTGACAATGAATGACCACCAATGACAGTAAATATTTTTTAGAATGGAACATGTATATCATTATGCAAAAGAGAAAAATTTTATCATGACACTTCAAAAAGAGATAACTATTACGGCAAAGAGCCGAGGGTTTCACATCATTACAAATGAAATCTTAAAGCAAATTCCAGAAATTGCAAAAATCAAAATTGGGATTGCAAATATATTTATTAAACATACTTCAGCTTCACTTACATTAAATGAAAATGTTTCATCGGATGTTTTAAGAGATATGGAAAAGTATTTTGAAAAATTTGTTCCAGAAGATAACTCTTTTTATGAGCACAATTATGAAGGAAACGATGATATGCCTGCTCATATAAAATCATCAATACTTGGTCAATCAATTTCAATTCCAATTACGGATGGAAAATTAAATCTTGGAACATGGCAAGGAATTTATCTTGGCGAACATAGAAATTATGGGGGAGCAAGAAAAATTGTAATTACAATATTGGGAGAATAATGGGGTAATAAATTCTGTTTCTTTTAGTAAATTTATTTTTATAAAATTAAAACTATTGATATAATGACATTCAATTAAACATAATAAATACCTTAATTTAAACCACAACAAATGAATAACAATTTAAAACTCTATTTGAACAACAATTTTTCAGCAATTATTAGGGGGAGAGGTAAAAAATATTTTAATATTGGGGCAGTAAAAAATGTTCAAATTTCTAATAATTTTGTTTCTGCAAAAATAAAGGGTTCAAAAAATTATTCTACAGTCATAACTTTTAGTGAAAATATAGAACCACATAGCATGTCGTGCTCATGTCCATATTTTGAAGTGGAAAACTGTAAGCATCTCGCTGCATTATTGTATTATTTAGATGATGTAGGATTTGAAAGCACCGCACCAAAAGTTTCTATAAAGGAAAATATGCAGATTGTTTTCCCTTTTGCTAAACAAAATATGAATAAAGAACAAACAAAAGAAGATTTAGAAAAAAGAAAACTTGCTAAACTTATTGAAAAGTTTGCTCCAATTATTGAAGACAATAAGCGTGAAGTAAAAGCAACTAACAAGTCAGAACAAAAAAATGGTTATGCAATTTCACATACAGGATTCCGTACTTTTATTTATCCAATAAGAATAAACACCAAAAAAAATGGTAGCATTGGAGCTATTAGTAGAATACATACGATGAGTTATAATTCTTTTGATAAAGTAAACTTTAGTGAAAGACTTGTGCTGGATTATCTCTGTGACTACAAAAATTCTCCAATATATATTGGAAATACTGTGCAGTCACGAAATTCAATAAATCAACGAGAAATGTATAATGATATATTAAATTTCTTAAATGAAAAGGAAGTATTTATTGAAAACAAATATGAAACTTACCAAACTGTGGAGGTTCTTTCAGAAACTGCTATATGTAAATTAGTTATTACTGAAAATTTATTAGAACTAATTCTCGAACTTAACATTGTTGTTAATGGACAAGAATTTATCAAGCGTGAAGATATTTCCATTATAATTGATAATCCACTTTGGATTTTTTGCGATAATAAAATATTTAAAATTGATAATATGTCGTTTGAAAGATTTGAATATTTCAAAGGAAATTCATTTAAATTAACATTCCCAAAAGATTATTTGGATGTTTTTGAAAAGGAGTTCCTTCCTAAAATTGCTTCCAAATTGCCAATTATTTCCGATAAATATAATGTGGAAAATGTTCATTTAACTCCAACAAAAAAATTGTTTCTTAAAGAACAAGAATCAGATTTGCTTTTGAAAATAAAATTTGGGTACCAAGAAATCGATTTTGATTACGATCCAAAGGAAATGTTTACAACTATTTATAATAATGAAAAAATATTAACGATACACAGAGATAAAGAATTTGAGAATAATGCAATAGAGGAGATAAAAGCTCTTTATGTAAAAAATATTGGAGTTGGAACGTTTACACCACGGAAAGATCCTTTGGATTTTATTTTTCAAAATTTTACTTATTTAAAAGAAATAGGATTTGAAATATTTGGTGAAGAAGACCTCAAAAAATTTAAAATTAATATATCAAAACCAAAAGTCTCTTTTAATGTATCGTCGGGTATAGATTGGTTTGATGTAACTACAGAAGTTGAATACAATGGCACTGCGGTTCCATTTTCGGAACTTGTAGCGGCAATTAAAGAGAAAAAGAAATACTTTAAATTATCAGATGGTTCTTCTGGCATTATTCCAACTAATTGGGTAAATAAATTTAAACAGACTTTATCAATTGGAAAGTTGAATGAAGAGGGAGTTCGGTTTTCTAAAATACAAGCTCTTGCGTTGGAAACAATTTTGGAAGAAGCTGATGATTTTGTAACTGATGAACACTTTAAAGAGCATGTAGAAAAACTTAAATCATTCGATAAAATTGAGCGACAAAGCATTCCCCGCACATTTAACGGTAAGTTACGTAATTATCAAAAAACTGGAGTTGACTGGCTCTACTTCCTAAAAGAATATTCGTTTGGTGGAATACTTGCCGATGATATGGGGCTTGGAAAAACTATTCAGTCAATTATTCTTTTACTGAAAGAGAAAAAAGAAAATAAAAATTATACAGCTTTAATAGTTGCGCCTACATCCGTAATTTTTAATTGGATTGATGAAATTGGTAAATTTGCTCCAAGTTTAACAACCTTAAATCATACAGGCAATGAAAGAGAAAAGACAGACAATGCTACTATAAATAAATATGATGTTGTATTAACAAGCTATGGTATTTTGTTACGAGATTATGAATTATTAAAGGATTTTCAGTTCCATTATATTATTTTGGATGAATCACAAAAAATTAAAAATCCAATATCTAAAACTGGCAGAGTTGTTAGAAAATTGAAAGCAGATTATCGTCTTTGTTTAACGGGAACACCAATTGAAAACAATTTAACAGAATTATGGTCACAGATGGCATTTCTTAATCCAGGTTTGTTAGGGTCGTATCAAAAATTTAACGATTTATTTGTTAAACCAATTTCTAAAGATAATTCATCAGAGACGATGAACTTATTGAAAAGGACTATATACCCATTTGTTCTCCGACGTACAAAAGATGTGGTTGCAAAAGATCTTCCAGAGAAGACTGAAACTATTCACTTTTGTGAAATGGAAAAAGCACAGGCTAAAGTTTACAATTTTTGGAAAAATTCAATAAAATTGGAAATTCTTGAAGAAATTAAAAAGAAGGGAATTAAAAAAAGTGGATTTAAAGTAATGGAAGGTTTGTTGCGATTAAGGCAAATATGTAATCATCCAGTTTTGGTGCAAAGTGATTATAAAAGGGAATCGAGCAAATTTGAAGAATTTAAACTGATGCTTTCCAAAGTTGTTGCCGAAGGACATAAAGTGCTTGTCTTTTCACAGTTTGTAAAGATGCTTGAAATAATGAGAGAATTTTTAGACAAAGAAAATATTAAGTACGAATATTTAACAGGTAGCACACAAAACCGAGAAGAACGTGTAAAAAATTTTAAGAATAACGATGATATAAAAGTCTTTCTTATTAGCTTAAAAGCTGGAGGTTTTGGACTTAACTTAACTGAAGCCGATTATGTTTTTCATTACGATCCTTGGTGGAATCCAGCCGTTGAAATGCAAGCAACTGACAGAACACACAGAATTGGACAGGACAAAAATGTTTTTGTTTATAAATTTATCACAAAAGATTCCGTTGAAGAAAAAATATTGTATCTTCAGGAAAAGAAAAAACAACTTGTTCAAGAAATAATATCAACTGATTCGAGCTTATTAAAAAATATTACACAAAAAGATATAGAAATTTTGTTTGAATAAATGAGGTAACTATCATGAACTTATCTGAAGATGCAAATAATTATTTTTTAAATGAACAGAATAAAAAAAAGAAAAAGGAAATTGAGGATAAGTATGATGCCACTTTTCACAAACCAGATGATAGTGATTTGTCTCCTGCTTTGGAAAACGAATTTTTGAATTACATTCAACAGTTTGAAGAGCAATTTGAGACAACAGATGATATAGAAGTTCTTGAATATTTGGGAAATCCTATATTTAAAAAATTAGAAGAAATTCTTCCAAATGAAATAGAGAGTGAAATAGAAAAAGTCTTAAATATTTATTTTGAAAACAATGTGAACATTCATGTAAGTGAAGAGAGCGAAATTACCGATGCGGAATATTATACTTTTTTAACAGAAGAATTGCCAAAGCATAAAATGCAAAATATGCGCATTTCTGGAATGAATATAAATTTTATTTACGAAGAATTTCACCCAAGTATTAAGCTAGATTCCAAAATGGCTATTGAAGATACTCTACTTTCTGCAATTTCAAAAAATAGAGAATATGGAATGACATTTGTAAGTAACGAGAATTTACATAACTCCGAAGGCAAGTCTATTTCAAAAATAGAGTTTAAAAACAGTCTTTATAAATTATTTGATGATGTTGATGAAATAATTGAAAAGGAATTTGTATTCAATAAATTTGAATTTGGAAATGAAAATATTGTAAATACTGATTTTATAATCCGTTATAAACAGAAGAAATCTTTTAATGAAATTGATAAAGTATTTAACTTCATGTTTTGGTTAACAGAGTGTGAATATGGTGGTATGGAAATAGTAAGGTGTAAATACAATTTTTAAAATGTCGTTTTATTATTTACATCGATTTCTTATATTAAAACTTATTCTAACAAATTAAATATAAAATTAAATGGAAAATATTTCAAAAATAATTAAGAAATCTGTCTTGCTAACTTCAACTGAGCGAATTTTTTTAGTTAACGCACTGCTGGAGAGTCTTGATAAGCCAGATGAAGAGATAGAAAAGTTATGGGTTAAAGAATCCGAAGTTAGGTATAATGCCTACAAGAGCGGAAAGCTAAAATCTATAAGTTGGAACAAGATTAAAGCTAAATATGAAAGTTAGATTTCTTTTATTAGCAGAAAGAGAATTGGAAGAAGCGATAGAATATTATAATTTGCAATTACCTTCTCTTGCAAGGCAATTTTATACTGAAGTTAGTAAAGGAATTGATAGAATCGTACAATATCCTGATGCATGGAGTAAAGTTGGAAATATAGTTAGGCGGTATCTTATCAAGCAATTTCCATATGCAATTTATTATGTTAATGAAGGCAATGAAATTGTTGTTGTTTCAATTGCTCATCTTCATCGAAAACCTGATACATTTAATAATAGAATTAATTAGAAAAGTAGAAGAAAAGGAATATTAATATGGATTTTGAAGTAATTGTAATAGGAAGTGGACCTGGTGGTGAAGGCGCTGCAATGAAAGCTGTTAAAGCTGGTAAAAAAGTTGCAATGTGTGATAGCTTTGCAAATATTGGTGGAAATTGTACGCATAAAGGAACAATTCCGAGCAAAGCACTAAGACACGCTACACAGATACTTCAAAATAGAAATGATTTTAGAAATGTAAATTTTCAAGAAATGCTTTCAACCGCAGAAACAGTGATTAAAAGCCAAATGGATTTGCGAAAGGGTTTTTATATTCGTAACTGGGTTGATATTCTTGATGGTTTTGCTTCGTTTATTGATAAAAATACGATTGTTGTACATCATAGTACAGGTGAAATAAAGGAATATACTTCTGAGTATTTTATAATTGCAACTGGCTCGCGTCCTTACCATCCAGCGGATGTTGACTTTTCACACCCAAGGATTGTTGATAGCGATACTGTTCTTGATTTACAAGGACATCCGCAATCAATTACAATTTATGGGGCTGGAGTTATTGGCTGTGAATATGCATCTATTTTTAGAGGATTGCGAACAAAAGTAAATCTAATTAATAATCGTGCTCAACTTTTATCTTTTTTGGATGATGAAATTGTTGATGCACTTGCTTATCATTTACGTGAAAACGGTGTGATTATTCGCCATAATGAAGAATATGAAAAAGTTGAAGCTGATGACCATGGTGTAACAATTTATCTGAAATCTAATAAAAAAATTAGGACTGATTATCTGCTTTGGGCACAAGGACGAACTGGAAATTCGGATAATATTGGACTTGATAAAATTGGTCTTGACGTTGATTACAAAGGCTCAATTCAAGTTAATGCAAATCATCAAACAAATATTCCACATATTTATGCAGTAGGAGATATTGTTGGATATCCAAGTTTAGCAAGTGCATCTTATGATCAAGGCAGATTTGCTGCCTCACATCTTGTGGAAGGGAAAAACGATTATCATCTTGTGAAAAATATTCCAACTGGAATTTATACAGTTCCAGAAATTAGCTCAATTGGAAAAACGGAGAGGGAATTAACAGAGGAGAAAATTCCTTATGAAATTGGGCGCTCATTTTTTAAACATCTTGCTAGAGCTCAAATTACAGGTGATACTACTGGAGTTCTTAAAATTTTATTTCATCGAGAAACTTTTGAAATTCTTGGAATTCATTGCTTTGGAAATGGTGCTTCAGAAATTATCCATATTGGACAAGCAATTATGTCTCAGCCAAATGAAAACAATAATTTGATGTACTTTGTAAATACAACATTCAACTACCCAACAATGGCTGAAGCTTACCGAGTTGCTGCTTTAAATGGTTTGAATAGGGTGGAGGAATAATCAGTTATTTCATGCTTGAATAAGCGATCTATTAATTTATTAATCAAAAGGAGAATTTAGTTATGAAAGAAGGTTTAATTGAACAACTTAAAACACAAGAAAAATTTTTCTTAAATACTGTTAGTGTTTTAACTGAAAAGGATTCAAGTTTCAAACCTAAGGAAGAAATGTACACTGTTGCACAGCAAGTTGCTCATGCCGCCGATACAGTCAATTGGTTTTTAGAAGGTGCTTTCGGTAGTGCTGGTTTTGTAATGAATTTTGAAAAATATGATGAAAAAATGAAATCATTTAAATCATTTGATGAATCTATTAAATATTTCAAAGATGAATTTGCAAAAGGCATTTCAAGATTGGAAGCCATTGATGATTCAGAATTATACGCACCAATAGAAGGCGAAATTATGACTGGTGCTCCCAAATTGGCTGTTATTGGCGCAATAGCTGACCATACAGCACATCATAGAGGCTCATTAGCTGTATATGCTCGCTTATTAGGCAAAGCACCTAAAATGCCATATGGTGAAATGTAATTTTAATTTTTTGTGGAAGAGATTATCTATTTTCTCTTCCTTATTTAAAGGTAATGTCTAAATCCAAAGATTATTTATTAAGTATTCAATAAATTATTTTTTTATTGCACTCCATTTTTTGTTTTTTATACAATTGTGTATTATTTTGAAAACCCCAAAACTACATATCGGAACTGCAGGCTGGTCTTATAAAGACTGGGTGCCAGCTTTTTATCCTAAAAATCAATCGGCTAATTTTGATTGGTTACAGTTTTATGCTCATTATTTCAATTTTGTTGAAGTCAATTCCAGTTATTATACTTATTTAAATCCAATGGTTGTTGAAAGCTGGTTGCACAAATTGGAAGATGTTGATGATTTTTCATTTACGCTTAAACTTCATCAAGATTTTACTCATAAACACAATTTTACAAAAGCAAAAGTAAGTGCAGTTTTGCAAAATCTAAATTTGTTGAAAGATTCAGAAAGACTAAGCGGATTGCTTATTCAGTTTCCATATTCATTTCAGTTTAATGTTGCAAACATGAATTATATGCAAAAAATCATTGAATTATTTGATGGATACAACCGATTTGTTGAAGTACGTCATAAATCATGGCAAACCAAAAAGGCAAAATCAATTACATTCTGCACAGTTGATCAGCCCAATATTGGTGAATCTATTGAATTTAATCCATTTGTTGGAAATAAAGCAATGTACATTCGTTTTCATGGAAGAAATGAAGAAGCATGGATAAACTCATTAAGTAATTTCGGGAAGAAACAAACCTACGAAGAGCAAAGTTCACGTTATGAGTACTTGTATTTACCTGGTGAATTAGTATCCTTTAATAGACAGATTAAAGAAGTTTATGACCAAGTGAAGGATATTTATATTGTTATGAATAATCATCCAAAAGGAAATGCAGTTGCAAATGCGTTTGAATTGTTACATCTTCTGAAGGATAGAGAGAAAATAATTCTTCCAGAAACAATAGTAAAAGCTTATTCAAGATTAAAAGCAATTCAAAAGAATTAATTTTAATAATTTTTAATATCACTTTATTATTTCTGCAAAAGCTAAAATATGACCATCATGGTTTATGCTATAAGCAGCTTTGTGTCCCCAATCCATTTCGGAAAAACTCCTAATTTCAGTAGCTCCTAGTTGAATAGCTTTATTATGAAATTGCATTGCATCTTCTAATAAAAAATATAGCTCAGTTTGAGGAAGTGATTTTCTATTTTTTTCAATTTTAAAATCTGATCCAAAAAGTTTTTCAAGACTTGTATTTGGCATTATGCCAAGAGTGGAACCATCAGGTAATTTAAATTCTGCCATTCCAGGCTCATCGATTAATGGCTTTAAATTGAAAAGCAATTCGTAAAATATTTTGGATTTATCTAAATCATCTACATAAATTATAAAATAAGTTTTCATGTTAAGCCTCAGTTAAAAGATACAAGATTCAAGACAAAAGATTCAAGACAAAAGATACAAGACAAAAGATTCATGATTAGTATTCTAGAATGATAAAGAAAATGAAATTAACGGAGTATTAGTAATTGTTGGAATTAGTTCATTTCTCTTGTGTAAATCGGTTACATATTTCCCCGTAAAATAACCAATTGCGGCACCTAGTAACACATCAGAAGTCCAATGATAGTTTTGATATATTCGAGATGTGGCAGTTAAAATTGCTGGAATAAATGCCAATATTTTTAATCCATCATTACTAGTATTTGAAGCAAGTACAGTTGATAAAGAAAATGCAACGGTTGTATGCCCAGATGGAAGCGATAAATTATCATTCTTAAATGAAAATGGTGAAAAAGTTGTTGAATTGTTTTCTGTATAAGGACGAGCACGACCAATGATTATTTTCAAACCGCTTGTAACAGAAACAGAATAAATTAATGCTTGTCCAATTTCAAAACCAATTTTCTTTGTGGTCTCATCATTTGTTGATATGCCATGAATAAGTAAAATACCACTTAAAGCAATTGATGGTGCAACTTCACCCCAATATCTTCCAGCTTCCATAAGCCAATTGTTTTTATCAGAATTTATTTTTGCAAATTCATTTTTAATTGAATCATCAAATTGCATTGCAGTTAAGGTTCCAGCAGCAATAATCCCAAGAGTTAAAAAATCATTTTTATCCCAATGGAAAGGTGCAGAATAATAGTCTCCAGCTTCATTTCCAAATTGAGTGAAATTATAATTGTTTTGTGAAAATAGAAAATTTGGAATTAATAAAATAAATAAAAGCAGTTTGTATTTAAGCAAAATTAACATTTATTTTTCCTTAGAGGAAGTATATTGAATAATTTCAGCTTTTTCTATTGTAACCAATCCGCCGTTATCTGCCTTTTCAAAAATGTCTTTTACTTTTGGAATAAATTCATCAATTTTACTTGCACTATCAACAATCTCAATTACTAAAGGCATATCATCAGACAGAGCAAATATTTTTGATGTGTGAATTATACTGTTTTTCCCGAATCCCATTATGCCTCTGTAAACTGTTGCACCAGCAAGATTATCTTTTCGAGCTGTAGTAACAATTTTTTCATAAACATTAATATTCCCAATTTTATCGGATTCACCAACAAAAATTCGGAGCAATTTTGCATTTTCAATTCTATCCATTTGTTACCTCGTAATTAAATAACCAATGTAAATACCCAATAGTGTTATGATTACATTAGCAAAAATATTTAAACCAGCTAATAAAAATTCTGTGTTTTTTAACAAACTAAATGTTTCCAAGGAAAATGTTGAAAAAGTTGTTAAACCTCCACAAAAGCCAACTCCAATAAAAAGTTTTAAAGATGTACTTAAATTACCTTTTTCCTCAAATCCAAAAATGAGAATTCCAAGAATTATACTTCCAAGAATATTAACAGCAAGTGTTCCATATGGGAAAAATATTGGCAGTATTTTTGAAATAGTGTTTGATAGCCAATAGCGCAAACCGCCACCTAATCCTGCACCAATAAAAACAATTAGAAACTTCATTATTACCTTAGATTATTTAGTACACAATTTACAAAAATAGTGATAAAAATAATGGCGGAATAAAGATGATATTTATGTAACAAATTTGTGTTTAATTAGTCTAAAGGCAATAAAAAACCATGGAGGATATAATGAAAGTACTACAAGAAAAAACTAAAATATTTTTAATTGCAATTTTAACAATTTGTGGATTGTTTTTTAATTCTACTTTGGTGATGGCAGACGGTAGAGTTTTACACGAAAAGCATTATTCAGTTAATGCAAATGAAACATTATTAGTAAAAATGTCCTCAGCTGATATTATCGTCAGTGGCTGGGATAAAGACGAAGTTAGCATTAAAGTTGAAGGAAGCGAAAAAATTAATGACTATTTCGACTTCAATTTTTCTTATGAAGATGGACTTGTAAAGATAAAATCAGAAAAAAAATCTGATTGGAGCAGCTGGGGCTTCTCGAAGGGATTTAAACTTAAAGTTATGGTTCCCGAGCAATTCAAACTGGATTTAAAAACTTCTGGCGGTGATATTATAATTAATATGATTGAAGGACTTAAAGAACTTGTTACATCTGGAGGAGATATAAAAATAGAAGATTCCAAAGGGGATTTAGGCGCATTAACTTCTGGTGGCGATGTAAGTGTTAACAAAAATATTGGTAAATCTGTTCTTAAGACATCTGGTGGTGATATTATTGCAAAAAATCTAAAAGGTAATATTGAAGCTATAACTTCTGGTGGTGACATTGACCTACTTGTAATTGAAGGTAATATATCTGGCAAAACGAGTGGGGGTGATATTTTGTTAAATTACAAAGGTGAAAATAAAGGTGTTGAGCTAAATACATCTGGTGGTGACATTTCGATTAGTGTTCCATCTAATTTTAAAGCGGATGTTCAATTAAAAACTTCAGGAGGAAGTATTAAAAATAACTTTAGCACTTCAAAAATATCAGAAGTTAGTAAATCAAAATATGAAGGAAAATACAACAATGGTGGTGAATCATTGACTGCAAAAACTTCTGGTGGTTCAATAACAGTTGATGAAAAATAATTCTTCAGAAAAGAAATGTATAATTATAAAAGAATCTATGAGCTAGGCTTGGCTAAGTTCTCGAATCAGCGATTCAAGCTACAATATAGTGCGATTCGCTGAATCGCAAAGCCGATTCTAACAAACTTGTAAAACTGTATTAGAAATCAGCTATATTACAACAATGTCTTAAAAAGTTGAGACGTCACAATACTGAAAACAAGTGGTACAAATATTAGCGGAATTTACAAATCCAAGTTTTGCTTAACTCTATATTTCACAATATTTTCTATTAATTTTATTGGAAGTACAGAATTGAAAGGTAATTGAATTGTTCCTTTTGACGTTTTATATGAGCGCAAATCATCTCTAAAGACTTCAAAGATTTTTAAATTTGCTGGGTAAAACCCAATATGCCTATTATGCGCAGCATAATAGATTAACATCTTATTCAGTTTAAAAGCGGGCATATTATAACTTATGAATTCCACAGCTTGTGGAGCCAAGGTTTTAATTATCTTCCTAATTATTTCCAAATCGTTTTTAATATTTGGTGGAAAAGATGATATGTATTCATCCACAGTTTCATATTTAATATTTAGAGTTTCCATAATTCCTTTTAATAGATAAATGGGGTAATAGACAAGTATTTTTCTCGTAAAATTTAAAACATTTGCTAAACTGTTTATTCAAAACTATTTTGGGCCAATTTATTAGGCTAAAGGCGATTATAAAAAATAAGAATACTAAGTATCTAGCAAAATCTAATTCTGATATAATCGCTATTATTTCACTATTAAAATATGGCGCAAAAATTAATATTAAGGTTATTATTACTTGAAGTTGAAAAACGACAAATCGTTTGGGTGGAATTGTTTGTTTACCGTGCCCACTACTATTTCCAATTTGCGGTAAATTTAGAACAAAATAAATTTGTATGATAATTGTTGCAAGAAGGGAAGCAGAACTTGGGTGATTCTTAAAGTATTGACTTGTATTAGTAATTGCCCAACTAATTATTGGTATTCCAATAAAAATAAAAGAGACATGAATAATTTTAATAAGTAATTTCATTTGATAGAGAAAGCTCCATCTAGTTTAAAATTATATTAAATAACACTGTAATATTACAGGTAAATATATTGTGTTTCAAATAAAATTCTAAAAAAACATGAAGGATAAATTTAGAACTGAAATTTATCTTTCATTCAATAAAAAATGTACAAGGCTATCAAAAACATTGGATGCTTTTATTCTTAACTTCTGTTTATTTATTAGCTTGCGATGAATGCTCAGCAATTATTGATAATACACTGTCTGTAATTAATTCTGTATCTTCAGAACTTCGTAAGTGTCCATTAATCAAGAATGAAAATACAATTTCTTCACCATCGGCTGTGGTTAAATATCCGGATAAACCTCGTGTATTTGCAATGGTTCCAGTTTTAGCTCTAACATTTCCTTCGGCTTTTGTTCCTTTCATTCTGTTCTTTAGTGTTCCATCAACTCCAGCTATGGGAAGCAAATCTTTCCAAGTATCCCAATATTCACTATTTCTCATGCCTTTAAGAATTTTCACAATTTGATGCGGACTTATGTAATCGTATCTCGAAAGTCCAGAACCATCAGTATAAGCATAAGTTTTTGGTTCAATTCCAAAATCAGCCAATACTTTTTCAACTACTTTTTTACCCTCTTTGAATGAACCAATTCCACTTTCATTCCATCCTAAAATTTTAGTCATAGTTTCAGCATACATATTTTGACTTCTTTTCATCATGCCTTTTAATATTTCTTTTAATGCTGGTGAGTGATGACAAAGAATTAATTTACAATTAGTTGAATCAAGTTCCCAATTTTCAATATCATCACAATCAATTGTATTTCCAGTAACTGAAATTCCTTTATTTATTAAGGTTTCCATTAGAACGGTTACATAAAATAGTGTTGGATTTGAAATTGTAGGCGTTCGTTCAAATGCTTTACTTCCAGTTTTTGCAATACCAGAAACTATAATATTGTTAGTCCCAAATGGTCTATCAACGCTTATTCTAGTTTTACCTGTATCAGAAACCGTTGTTTTGTTTATTATTGAAAAATAATTGCTTTCAATATTTGGGATTATTATTACTGAATCTTTAATTCTAGTTGGAGGAATTATTGTTAAATCTACATAATTTTCGTTGAATTGAAGTGCTCCAGATTCGGCTGAATACCAGCTATCTAATCCATCGTATGACCAGCCATTTCCATAACCGTTATCTTCAAACGCATTATCATCGCCAATAATATTACCATCAATTTCTTTAATGCCTAATTTTAACAAAGAATCAGCCCAGTTAATTAAAGGCTCTTTGGGATTATCAAAAAATTTTGTGTAAAAAGTTGGGTCCCCATTTCCTTTAATAATTAAATCTCCTTTTAGTACAGAATCAATAATTTCACCGCTGTAATACAAGCTAGTTTCAAAAGTAAATTCTGGACCCAAAATTATTAAAGCTGAAGCCGCTGTTGGAATTTTTTCGTTGGATGCTGGCATAAACAACTTATCCATGTTTTGTTCGTACCAAATTTTGCCTGTGGTTAATGATTCAACTAAAACTCCCCAATGTGCATTTGCAAACATTGTATCTTGGAATTTATTATCAATCATATTGTGAGTTGTATTTAACGAATTTAAATTAGTTGAACTTGAACATCCAAAAAAGAAGAGTGGTAAAAGAAAAAGAAGTTTGAATCTTTCCATTTATATTTCTCCAAAAAGAAAATTGGTTTTGTATGTAAAATTAATTACTTAGATAAATCAAAGCTCATCTAATGATTATACATTTATAATTCTTATATAATCGTAAATAATAATCAATCAATTAGAACAGAATAATAAACAGCCAAAAATTTTAGGTTGATTAAATAATTAAGATTAGCTCTAATATTTAAAATGAGCTTTATTTAAAATGGAGAAACTTAATTAATTAGTTTTCTAATTATTGTAAGTTTATCCTCACTTAATCCTAAAAGGTCACTTTCAGAAATATAGTTTTGACTAATTAAGCTTGAAAAGAAATCAAGTAATTGGCAATATCGAAAATCATATTTTCGATTAATTTCTTTCCTGCTAGTGGTTAAATAATAGTGTAGTTTCCAAACATCGCTTGCCTCTTCAAAATTTGTTGCCATCTCTAACGTTGTGTTTTGGATTTCTTTCATTTCATTTTGATATGCTTTTTCAAAAGCATATCGTGCAATTATCTTCTCAGAATCATCCCATTTAATTTCATTCATGTACATTCTAGTTCCATAGTTGTTGTTAAATAGATTATTATGTCGCACTGAAATTTATGAAAAAATTATTTGTTTACAACCTCTTTGTATTTAATTCTTTCATCAAAGTTGCAATAAAATACATATTTATCTTTCTCTAAACCAGAAAGTTCCAAGTGAATTGAATAATTACAAATACAACGACAAAGATGAGCGGCAGTATCTGCAACTGACACAAATATTGTGTCTGAAATAATATTGTAATCTGTAACATATCTTTGAGAATCTGGACAGCAATTGCCGGTTACACAAAAATCAATTTTTAATTTATCATCAAAACTATATGCAAAACAAGAATCACTATTATTTATTTTTAATAAACCACCGCTATTACAACCAGGAACTTGATATGCTGAAAATTCCACATTTTCTTCATTTGGTTCTGTTGAAGCATTTTTTGTGCAGGAAAAAACATAGAGCACTGAGAAAAGAATTAGTATTACGATGCTAAATTTAAGTTGAGTTTTCATATTTACCTTTAAATTTAATTATTGAGTAAATCTACAAACTAATTCACTAGACTAATTTATGAAATCCATGTAATTAATTAAGTACAAAAATTTCACCTAGCGATACTTTAACTATTTTGAGAGTTGAATTAATATTATGGCTCAATACTTTTAGGATTTATTAATGGAATTATTTTTGGTAAACCAACTGTTCCATAAAGCAATAATTCACTATTTGTATCTAAAGTAACTCCTACAATATGACTAAATGCAACAGGAATTTCTATCTCAAAACTTTTGTCGTCTTGAATTGGAATTTCCATTGCCATTAACAAACCATCCCCAGAAGTAGTTGCTCTCAATCTATAAACATTTGTCGTACCTTTAAGGTAAACTCTAACAGTACTAAATCTTCCATCTGCTTTATTGTATTTCCACTTAATTTCTTCAACATTTAGCAATATCTTATTTAATGCGTTTATTGAATAACCAATTATTAAACCATGAGATTCATTCGAAGAAATTACACCAAGAGAATTTCGTTCTTTAAAACTGATATATCCTTTGCCTTCTTTTAGTGCCTTGAAAGTGAATTTATAATTTATTGTACTATCAGTATTCATATTATTCTCAGTTTTTAATAAAGCAACTTCTGAATTTATCCAAGTATGATCTTCACTAGATTCAATATTTCCCAAATCTATTAACCATTCATTT
>Ga0180007_10000409_pt1 | contig 74118 bp, 63 predicted proteins | sample MM_PC_MetaG_FD_121122 | JGI IMG/M metagenome (GOLD analysis project Ga0180007, IMG submission 121122) | Groundwater microbial communities from the Aspo Hard Rock Laboratory (HRL) deep subsurface site, Sweden - MM_PC_MetaG | ecosystem: Environmental > Aquatic > Deep subsurface > Groundwater... | reverse complement strand
TATCATGGGTTACACAGATATTCAAGCCATAGTTTAGTGCCCATCCATAAATAGCATCTCACGGCCCATGCCGGCGTTCTCAGGTTTTCGAAATCCGTGGGCGTAGCGCAGCTACGCCTGCGGTTTCGAAAACCTTGCGGCCTTCCGCCGTCGCCAAAGGCTATGGCGGACACGTGGCCTGAACCGCGATCTACCATTTCTGGATGGACACTAGCTTAACATAACCGATCATCGGGGCCGGGGCAGGGAGACTTGTACCCGGGTGCCACCCTTCTCACGGTTTGAAATGCGTATGCTTCCCTTGTAAAGTTCAATGATTTTTCTGGCAATGGTCAGGCCAAGTCCCAGGCCGTTCAGAGTCCTTGTGTTGTAATCTTCCACTTGGAAAAAGGAATCGAAAACCCGTTCGATTTCCCGTTCAGGAATGCCCTTCCCACGGTCACTGCAGATGAACTCCACCGTATCAGATCGTGTTATTAACTCCAGGTGAATGATGCTGTTTTCCGGGCTGAATTTAATGGCATTATCAATGATCTGTTTTACGATCTCAAAAAGATGTTCATTTTTCCCATGGACCAGAGGCGGCGGGCCTTCTACGGAAACGGTTGTATGAATTCTTTTTTCCTGGATTTTCTCGGAAAGGGACTCAAGAACATGGCCTGCCAGATGATCAAGCCGGATATCGATTTCCTCGGGTTCGTCCATGGCGCTGTAAAACTGGACAAACCTTAAAAGTTCTTCCACAATGGCTTCAAGCTGGCAGCCGCACTCATTGATCATGGCCATGTATTCTTTGTATTCATCCGGGAGGGACTCAGGATCGCTTAGCATCACTTCGGAAAACCCTTTGATTCCGTTTAAAGGGGTGCGTAACTCATGGGATAAGATGGAGAGAAAACGAGCTTTTTGTTCATCGGCCTGTTTTTTCTCGGTGATATCACGCATCACAAGAATATGCCCTTTGTCTTTCATGTGAGTGACCAGAACGGAAAAGGCCCGTCGCCCCCACTGGGGGAATGCCATGTCCCGCTCACAGGTCGAAAAGAACGTGGAAAAAAGGGCTTTGAAATCATCGACCTGTTCCTTGCCCACCAGCAGCTGACTGAATGGACAGCCTCTCAGCTGGTCAAGGGTTTTACCGCTGATTTTGAGAAACGCCTGGTTGACTTCGATGATTTCAAGTTGGGGGCCCAGGGAGACGACACAGTCACTCATGCCGTTCAGAACGGCCTGGAGTTTCTGTAAGGTCGAGTTCAGTGCCCAGGTTTTTTTTTCAACCAGGTGTTCAAGCTGTTTCTGGTAGTTTCTGACCCGATCCTGAGCGTCCTTCATTTTCAGCATGGAATCCACACGGACTTTGAGTTCTAACTTGTCCACAGGCTTGGTGACAAAGTCATTGATTCCCACTTCCACCGCTCTGATGCGGTCGCTTCGTCCGGACAGGGAGGTGACCATGATTACCGGGATATGGGCACTTTCGTGGTTGTCCCTGACGGATTTCACGAATTCAAATCCGTCCATGCCCGGCATGAGTCCGTCGGCGATGATCAGATCGGTTTTTTGATCGATGAGTTCCAGCGCCGACACTGCGGATTCCGCGAGGATGGTCTCATGACCAAATCCTGCAATCAGTTTCCCCATATAATGCAGGTCCGTTCGGATGTCATCCACAATGAGAATTCGTTTTTTTTGGCCCTGCCTGTTCAGAAAGCTGTGACTGCTTTCATCCATGATCTTATCCTTTGTCAACAAATTCAACCTCTACATGATCAAGGTACTCGCGTGCCTGACCCATAAAATAGAACGCATCGTCAACATTTTTATCAGCGGCGGCTTTTTCGATTTCAAAAAAGATATCACCGAGTTTGTAAAATTCATAATTTCGGGACGACCCTTTTAGCCCATGTCCCAGACGATAAAGATCCTCAAAATTTTTTTCACGGGCTGCTTTTTCCATGCTTTCGAGGGATTCGTTGAAATAAATGAAAAATCCGTCGAGAAGATCCTCGAACATGGCATCAATAACCACTTTCCTGGATTCGATGGGTTTGGGTGGGGCGGATGAATGATCCGTTTCATTCTTATGTTTCAAGTCAGGTTCAGGGAGGCCAGCCATTTTGTCGAAAATGGAACTGATGGCATTGATCAGATCATTTTTCCGGATGGGCTTGACCAGAAGATCATTGCATCCGGCTTCGTAACATTGCTTACGCTGCTCACCAAAGGCATGGGCCGAAAGAATAATCAGGGGGGTGGGAGGGGCCTTTGTGGCCTTTTCTCTTTCCCGGATGAGATGTGTGGCTTCAAGGCCGCTCATGACGGGCATTTCCACATCCATCAGAATCAGATCAAACCGATCTTTGGAAAAGAGATCCACGGCCTCTTTGCCGTTTTTCGCATCCACGATGGTCACCGGCGATTTATTCAGAAACTTGTGAATCACGGTTCTGTTCGGTTCGATATCATCCACCAGAAGGATCTTAAGTGAGGTGAGCTTCGGATCCAGATGACATTCCATATGCTGATTTGATACAGGTTCTTCAGGGGACAGTTTGAGTATGAGGGTGAAGGTAAAAGACGAACCTTGGCCCTCAACACTCTGGACGCTGAGTGAGCCCCCCATGAGTTCCACAAGGTGTTTACAGATGGATAATCCAAGGCCGGTGCCCCCGAACTGGCGTTTGACAAAACTATCGGCCTGGGTGAAGCTTTCAAAGATGGTTTCCAGCTTGGATTCGGGTATCCCAATGCCGCTATCGGAGACACGGAAAAGGATTTCCTCATAGGACTCCTGGATGACGCCGTTTTTTATTTTTTCGACCTGGATGCTGACGTGGCCCTCTTTCGTGAATTTGACGGAATTCCCTGCGAGATTGATGAGAATCTGTTTGAGACGGACCGGATCACCTATGAGGATGGGGTTGATGTCAGGGTCAATGGATGTTGTGATGGTCAGGTTTTTGCCCCTGGCCCTGACGGACACCAGGGCGGCCACATCCTCAATGGTTTTGGAAAGATCAAAGGATATCGCGTCCAACACCAGCTGCTGGGCTTCGATCTTTGAAAAATCAAGAATATCATTGATGATGGATTCCAGAAACTCCCCCGAGGACTGGAGCAGCTTGATGTATTCCACCTGATCTTGGGAAAGATTTGTTTCCATGAGCATTTCCGTCATGCCCAGGACCGAGTTCAGGGGGGTCCTCAGTTCGTGGCTCATCCGTGCAATGAACATGGTTTTCGCCTGGTTGGCAGCATCGGCGGCTTTTTGTCTTTTTTCGGCCTCTTCTTTTTCCTTTCGATCCGAAATGTCCATGATGGACCCTTCGATAAAAAGGGTTTCCTGATTATCGTCCGTGACGGCCCGTGCACTCACGGACACCCAGAAGGTCGCCTTGTTTTTTTTTAATCCCCGGATTTCATACCCTGTGACCGTGCTGCTGTTGGCAAGACCTTTGATAATTTGTTTGAAATCGTCAGGATGCTCAAAACATTGGACCGATACGTTTGATACCATGGCCATGAGATCCGCCGGGGAGTCATAACCCAGGATTTTCGCCAAAGAGGGGTTTGCGTTAATGAATGATCCGTTGGGGGCGATCTGGAAAATGCCTTCCACGGCATTCTCAAAAATTCCCCTGAATTTTTTTTCGGCCTGTTTGAGTTCCTCGATCTGGCCAGTGATTTTTGAGCCCATGGACCGGATAACAGCCACGGCAGGCTGGAATTCAATATAGGGCAGTTGGGCCCGGGAACTTTCGTAATCTCCGGAAGCATAGGAATTGACGATTTCACTCAGCATGGATAAGGGTTTTGCCAGGAAAAGACGCAGTAGAAATCCTGTAATCAGGATCAATACCGAGAGGTTGATTACCATGGTGATAATCCCGGACCAGAGCAATTGTCTGATGGACTCACGATATTTCCGGGATGAAAGGGCGATCTGGACCGAACCGGCGACCTTCTCACCGAACACGACCTGGCTGGTTCTCAAAACCTGTTTTTCATTGTCTTTTTTTGAGATATGAAACAGGGTTTTCCCCAGGGAGTCAATGATGGTGAGTGTGACAATATCCTCGTTACCTGCATAGAGGTTCCCGATGTCTTCAATGGTTTCCTGGTCATAGGTCCATAAAGGGACTTTCAGGATATCCGCAAGGGCCGTAATATTTCGATCCAGACTTTTCATAAGATTAATCTGTGACTTATGTTTGACGTCCAGGTAGTTTGTGCCTATGGAAATAACTGAAACCAGAGTGACCGCCAGGATCAGACTTGTGGTCAGCCAGAAGGATATTGACTGACCTTTAACTGCAGAAGCCGGGTTGGGGAACCCAGGTCTTTCGGTCTCGCCTTTTTTGTAAAATATGGTTCCCAAATAGTATTCCTTTTGATCCGAGATAGTGTCAGAGACGATCTCTAACTGATAGCGCGTCATCCCATCTCGACGTTCTTGGTCACTATCATGTCTGGGGTTCATAAACCTTGCAGCCATAAGTCTTCGTCAAGGTTGGGCTATTACAGGTCAATCTGTTATTGCTGGGTGGATAACGGGTTCAGTGCGCCCTCTTTTTTAAGCTTTTCATGGCTTTTTTCCAGTTTTTTTATAATGTCTTGTCCCTTTGGATTGGCACGTGATACAACGAAATAACAGGGCAGGGCGGAGATCTGGTTGTACTCAAGATCATTGATTCTGATTTTTTGAAGAGCCATGTCCGAAGGCTCCTTGTAATCAAGAAGGAAATCGGCTCGATCTGCCTTGAGCATATTGAAGGCTGCCTCGTGCTTGTTGGCTTTAATATGGTTGATGTTGTTTTTTGGATCTTCGATAAACGTTATCCATCCCCCATAACTGTATCCTCGTAAGACAATAATAGATTTTCCGATCAGATCTTCTTTGACAAGAATGGGTGTTTTCTTTCCTTTTGTGTAGGCCCTCAAGACAAGCTCGGCGATGATGGCGTCTCCGATATAGGCTTTCCCCGTAAATTCGGGAAGGGTCTTAAGGCCCATCCAGACGTCCAGATCACCGCTTCCGATATAACTGGCCAATCGTCTGACCGGGTATGAGAATGCCTCAAATTCATAGCCTGCATCATGAAATACTTTGTTGGCCAGATCAATAAGAATGCCTGACGGTTTTCCGCCCGCCTCGGTGTAAGTAAAAGGCGGAAATTCGATGTACCCGATCTTCAATTTATTCGCCATGGCTTTCTGGGTGCCTGAAAAAAAAACAAGCCCAAAAAAAAGTAGTATGACAACCGGATAACGTGGTTTCATGGTACTCCCCCCCCAAGAAAAATGATTATTCAAGCAATGCCTTGTTCTTCTCGAAAAAATCCATTCCGGCATGGTACCCGATATCGCGAAGAACTTTAAAATTGGATGCACTCCAGTCCATAACATAGGGTGCATGCTCTTCGGGAATCCGGAAGCCGACCTTCAGCAGATTTCTATCCCCTTTGTATTTCGCCTCGAATATCTTTGTATCATCTTCCGCGATGGTAATAAAGGGTAACATGATGGAAAGATTATAGGCATCATAAAGGCTCTCAGGTGTTCGGATAAGGGCTTCCTTGTTCAGAATGTTCATCACCACGATGGTATCAATGTCTTTTTGTTCGTTGATAAGGCCTTGGTAATTCAGGCTGTCCACATACGATCCCTCACCGTACCATTTCCCGTCAAGGCACTGTTGGGGGCATAAGAAAAACAAAGATGACCCTGCGATCACATGCTGCATGGTGATTTGTTTCTTGTTGAAAATTTCGATTTGTTTATCGGTGACATTCAGGGCATTGATATAAATATCCTTGGCCACATTCTTCACGTTTTCAAAGTCGATAAAGCTATCAAGAAAGGGTGCGATACGGCTGATGGACGGTTGCTGTGGCATGAGCATGCCCGGTGTCATGGCGGTCAGGCCGTAAAGGTACATGTCATTGCAAAATCGCTGGGTCTCTGTTCGCGGGTCAAGGGTGAAATACGGATTCATCCGGGTCATGAATTCCAGCCAGGTATCTGTGAATATGTTCAAGGGCCCTGCGTTTTTCTGAAAAACCTTGAAATTGGACTGGCAGAACGAATGGTAAATGATATCTGAAAGTCCCGATGCATTGCACCACATTTCAAGGGCTTCACGCCCGGTCATGCCTTTAGCCGGGCTGGTGTAGGCCAGGGTGAGAACCGAGCCGATGCAGGCACCGGAAATGATATCAAAATGAACGCCCATTTCGTCAAGTGCGATAAGGGCTCCGGCTTCCAATCCTCCCAGGGGGCCGCCAGCCCCCAACAGTAGTGCTTTTTTCTTCATAAAAATCTCCTGGCTCTGGTTGAAGGTAGTTAAAGTATCTGAACAGGTGAGGTCTTTCGTGAACAAAATGCCAGTGCATGCGAGGAACGTTATGGCCTCGGGCACAGGATTTTGCTTTGTGCGGATTATCCCCCTATGCCCTTAGAGAAGGAGGTTGGGCAGCAGAATGAGCGTCACTGAATAAAACAAATCGCGTCAGAAAATGAGACAGTTTAGATATAACGTGGGCATTTTAACGTGTGCGAGATAATCAGTAAAACATTATAACAGAACAATTTAAAAAAACAATGCTGGAAAAAGAACAAATCCATAGGTTCAACCGGTCCCATAAACCTTTTTCTCGAGAAAATCCCGCACGGCCAAGCCTGTTCCAAAGGGCCAGGGCTTGAGTTTTTCAGGTTTCAGGTATTTTATCTCGGCGATTTCGTGATTGAGGGTCACCTGGCCCTGGGCCATGACATGATAGGCAAGAATCAGTTGATTCATGGCAAAAAAGGAATAATAACCGATAAACTCGGCAGACAGGGGTTCCAGCCCCAATTCTTCGTGAACTTCCCGTAAAACACCATCCATGGGTGTTTCCCCTTTTTCAAGGAAACCTGTGACCAAGGCGAACATCCCTTGGGGCCAGGCTGCGTTCCGCGCCAGGATGATTTCACCATCCTTTTCCACGATGGCGGCCACCACAGGTATCGGGTTGTCGTAAAACACATAGCCGCAGGTCTTGTCCGGGCAACCAAGCCGCTGGGTTTGGTCCTCCCCATCTGTCACAGGGATCATGGGCTGACCGCATTTCAGACAATAGGTCATGGTTGTTTTCCTTCACTTAATACGGTTTTAAGGGATCGGGCCATGCCGCTTGCCGATTTGTACCGGTTAGCCGGATTTTTCTGCAGGGATTTGTCGATGATGGAATCCGCGATTTTCGGAAGATCCTGCCTAAGGCTCGATACCGGGGCATGTTTCACACTGGTGATCTGGTATCCCAGGCTGGACAGATCGCTGCCTTTGAAGGGAAGTGTTCCGGTCAAAAGCTGGTAAAACGTAACCCCCAGGCTGAAAATATCGGCACGTCCGTCAATGTCTTTGCCTTTGAGCTGTTCCGGCGACATGAACGATGGACTGCCCAGTACCACACCCGGTCTGGTGGTGGTGGTATCGGCGATTCGTGCGATGCCGAAATCCGTCACTTTGACTGAATGGTTCTGGGGATTGTAGATGATATTGCCGGGCTTGATGTCCCTGTGGATGATCTGCTGTTTGTGTGCGTAATCCAGAGCATCGGCCACCTGGTACATGATATGGAAAACCACGGGGACCGGAAGCAGGGTTCCGGGCCGACTGAATTCATTGAGGGCTTTTCCTTCCACATAATCCATGGCGATATATGCCAGATCCTGCTCTTCCCCTGCATCGAAAATGGTGACGATGTTAGGGTGTGTCAGGCGACCGGCGGCCATGGCTTCCCGGAAAAAACGGTCTTTGACCTCATCAAATCGGCCTTCAAAGGTCTGGGTGAAATCCATGGTTTTGATGGCGATGATTCGATCAATTTTTGGATCTTTCCCCAGGTAGACCACGCCCATGGCCCCCCGCCCCAGTTCTCTCTCGATTTCATAACGGCCCAGGACGGACCGGGTCAGGTTGGGCGCAGCTGCTGATAAACCGCCTGCGGATGAGCCGTTTCCGGATGAGGTTCTTCCGAACAGGATCTGGGATAACTGGTCTGATCGGTCCCCGGCATCCCGGAATGAGGGCTTTATTTCCGTGATGTAATCAAAAACACGGCATGCTTTGTCAAACTGGCGTTTTCTCTCAAGAGAAACACCCAGTTTGTAAAGGAGCTCCATAACCTGATCATCGGGTTTACACAGTTTCAAGGAGTCAAAGGCCCTATCAAATCGGCTTTGCTCGTACTGGAAATGTCCAAGCTCGAACAAGGCGGCCTGGGCTTTGTCAGCCAGGTTTGAATGGTGCTGCCTGATCTGTTGCCTGGCCAGCATAAGCCCGTGTCCAGCAATCAGAAAGCAAAGGGGCAGGCCCAGGGGGATAAATTGATCCGTGATCAGGTGGACACCCATCTGGAACAAAACCAGAATAAACACCAGAATCAGGGAAAACATCAGTGCAAGGCCCGGCCTGACAAACGGGACCAGAACAAGGAGATAAAGACATATTCCCAGAACCAGAAATTTCCCCAGCCACAGGGCCTGGTAGGGCACATGACTCACGGCACCGGTACTGAGGCTGAGATAGGCCAGGGCTGCCTGGGTCAAGGCCGGGTCATGGTCCGAACCAATAAATACCGGTTGATTTTTGATAAATGAAAGATTCCTAAGGCCCAGGATATCCCCCATGGTATGGCGGGAAAGGGTGGCAGCCATTTTTCGGCCATCTCCAAAGCGGGGCTTGACAAAGCCTGCCGGGCCCGTGTTCACAAAGGAAAACCCGAACATGACCCCTGAGTCTGTTTCCCATTTTGCCTGGGTTTTAAGACTTTTCGCGTACATCAAGGTCACGAGATCCGGAAGATACACGCCCTTGACCTTCCAGACCAGGGGCCAGAGTGATCCGCCGTCGCCCTCTTTTACCGGTGCTGTTCTGCCTTGCCAAAGGATTTTTTCCGAAAGGGGAACGATTTCCGGCATGACAGGGAAAATGGCGCTTTTGGGCAGGGCCTCCCATCGGGTGGAAACCCGGGGCGGACTGACCGGGAGGGCTTCGCCCATTCCGACCTCGCCATCAACAAAAACCGGGACTCCGGGTGTCACCTTATGTTTAAAGGCTAAAATGGCATGTGATTGAATAAGGCTGTCATCCAGAGCCTTGCCCCTCATCAGGAAACGACGGGTGTAAGCCAACAGGTTGCCTAGGTCTTTTTTTTCAGTCAGAGGTGCTTTTTCTATGGCCTCACTGATTTTTGTTTCAATGGACGACGCAAATAGGTCGCTGGAGTAAAGGGGATAGTCATTCAATAAAATGGCAATACCAGATGGGGCTGCCCGACGCAGCTTTTCCAGAAGGGTGATAAGATCCGGGAGATTATCCGGATCCCGGCTGATCATGGCCAGGGTACGATCGGGGATCGTGATGATCACCGGTTCGGGTTTGTTCAGCGGCTCGGCCTTGAGATAGAGCCCGGTTCTAAACAGGACATTGTCCACCCATTCCATTCTGGGAAGCCGGGACTCATAAAAAAGAACCGTCAGAGCAAGCAGAAAAAGCAGCACCCGTGCATCAGCCAAAAAAGTCATGAAATTAAACAAACGTTTGAAAATGGTATGAATAACAGCCATCTAAAGTAGTTTCCCCCCCGGAGCTAAACGATGATGAGCACAGATAGTACGATTCATCATAATTACATGAAAGGAAACAAAGTGTCAAAATAAACAGTTGAAGGGAGCCATGGACAGGTGGGGCGGAAACCCTCTTGTTTTCAGGTTTGACATCGGGATCTAAAAAAGATAACTCATACATTTCATGCTTAGCCATCAACAGTAAAGGAATCACTCATGCGTATTATCCATACGGCAGACTGGCATCTGGGGCGAATACTTTTTGGTGTGCATCTGACATCGGATCAAGAATTCCTTCTGGACCGGCTTTTTGATATTATCAAGGAATCCGAAGCAACGGCCCTTTTTATTGCCGGGGATATCTACGACCGAGCGGTTCCGCCCCCAGAGGCGGTCAGACTTCTGGATGATTTTCTGTCCAGGGTGATTGATGATCTTGCTATTCCTGTGGTGGTGATTGCAGGAAATCACGACAGCCCGGACCGTCTGGGTTTTGCATCGCGCATTCTTGAAACCAGGGGCTTGTTTGTTCGGGGTCCTGCAAGCACATCTGTCTGGGTGACTGATCTTGGGGATGAGCACGGACCTGTGTCAATCTATGCCCTTCCCTTTGCCGAACCCTCCGTAGTCCGGGAGGTTCTGGACGATCAGGACCTTATGGACCACCAACGTGCCATGGCTGAGCGCATTGCCCGTATCCAAAAGGACATGAATAAAAAACAAAGGTCCATCCTCGTGGCCCATGCCTTTGTGGCCGGGTCCGAGGAAAGTGAATCCGAACGTCCCCTTGCCGTGGGCGGCAGCGCTGCTGTTGATTCGGATTTGTTCGCGTGTTTCGATTATGTGGCCCTGGGTCATCTCCATCGGAGTCAGAAAGCCGGTAACGACTGTATCCGTTATTCGGGCAGCCTGATGCCCTATTCATTTTCCGAAAGTCGGTATGAAAAATCCGTCAATCTTGTAACTCTGGGCGCAAAAGGACACTGTGAGGTGAAACCCATTCCCCTGGTCCCCCGGCGCAGGTTGCGTATAATTGAGGGTTTCATGGATGAGATTCTGAAAGGGCCAGGGCCTGATGAAAATCCGGACGATTATATCCAGGTGTCTTTATGGGATACGACACCGATTCTTGACGCCCTGGGGCGTCTTCGGCAGATTTACCCTAACCTCCTTCATATTGAACGACCCCATTTGATCAGAGATGGTGCTTTGTCCGGCCACAAAGGAGACCACCGGAAGATGGGAGACAAGGAATTGTTTGCAGCTTTTTATAAGGAGGTCACGGGGCAGAGCCTAAGCCCTTCCATGGAGACGAGTTACACAGACATTGTCAATGCCCTTTACCTGAAAAACAGAGAGGCGGGCGTATGAGACCCTTAACACTTTCCTTGAGCGCCTTTGGGCCCTATGCCGAAGTACAGGCGCTGGATTTTACCTGTCTGGGAGACCGGAATTTTTTTCTGATCCATGGCCCCACCGGTGCCGGGAAAAGCAGTATTCTGGATGCCATGTGCTTTGCCTTGTACGGAGAAACATCCGGGGGGGAAAAAGACGCTAAGACCATCCGGAGCGATTTTTCACTGCCCCATGAAGAAACACAGGTGAGCTTTGATTTTTGTATAGGGGAAAGCACCTTTCGTGTGAGTCGCAGTCCTGAACAGGACCGACCCAAAAAGAGAGGGGAGGGAACCACCCGCCAGCTATCCCAGGCCACCTTATGGCAGATTCACGGAGATGCACCCACGGTGCTTGCGGACAAATGGAGCAGGGTCACCGAGGAAATCATCCGGATCACGGGGTTTGATGTCCATCAGTTCAGGCAGGTGGTGGTGCTGCCCCAGGGACAGTTCCGCCAGTTCCTCCTTGCCAATTCCACGGATCGTCAGAAAATTCTGGAAACCCTGTTCCAGACCGGACAATACCGGGATATTGAAGAGGCCCTGAAAGAAGCGGCAAAGACCATCAAGCAGAACTACGAGGATGTCCAGCGCCGCAAAAATCTGCTTCTGGAAAGTGAGGAGGCAGAGGATACGGCGAGTCTTGAAACCCAGATAGGGGACCTAAAGCTCAAAGCCAAAGAGCAGGTGTCCACACTGGAAACCTTAAGGGCCCAAGAGGCAAAAGCCCAGGAGGACCTGGACCTGGGACGGATTCATCAGGCCTTGCTGCTGGAAGAACAAAAAGCAGGCCAGGCCATGGCCGTTTGTTTGGCGGGTGAAGAGGCAGTATGTGCTCAAAAAAAAGATCTGGAACGGGCCCTGAATGCCCGGAGTTTAAACGATGCGGAGCACATGCTTAACGCAAGGCTTCAGGAACTGAAAGACGCTGGGAAACATCTGTCCCAGGCCAAAATAGAGAAAGATGCCGCCCTGAAAGTAAAAGAGACGGCCCAGCTGGTCTTTGAAAAGGAAAAAGAAAGGGAACCTGACATTACCCAGGCCCGGAGGCAGCTTACTGACCTTGCAAAAATAAGGGAACAGCTTGATGGGTTTGTTGATGCACAAAAAAAGTATCAAGATGCCCAGGCCCGGATGGAGAGTATTCAGCAATCCCACCAGGCCCAGATAAAGGCCCTGGACCGTCTGGCCGAAACGATCCGTGAAAAAAACCAGGATCTTGAAAAAGCCAAAGAACAGGCGGCTGGCCTTGATTCGCTTTCCCTGCGGTATGAGCAACTGACCAAGAACAAAGAACGGTTACTTGCCCTTGATAAATTGATCCGGGTTGTGGCCCAGGCTGAAAAAAACAAACATGAGGCCCAGGACCATCTGGACCAGAGTGAAAAATCCCTGACACGGGAAAAACAAGCCCTGGAGCAGCTGGAATCTCTGTACCATTCGGGTCAGGCCGCCCTTCTTGCCTCCCGGTTGGAGCCGGGTAAGCCCTGCCCTGTGTGCGGTTCCCTTGATCATCCGGCAAAAGCATTGCCATCCTCGTCATTGCCCGATGAAAATGTCCTGAAGGACAAACGGGCAAATCTGAAGAAACTGGAACGCGATTGTGCGGAAAAACGTGGTCAGGCTTCCCGGGCCAGTGAAGACTGGGTAAGTGGCCTTGCCCGCCAACGGTCCCTTGAAGAGGATCTGGGGCCCCTTAGCCGTGAAAACCCCGAAACGTTTGCTAAGGATCTGATCCGGGTCCAGGCCATGCTCAGGGATGCACAGAAAAAAAAGGCTGGCATTCCCGGCATGGCCAAAGACCTGGACACATGGACAGGCAAGCAAACTGAAGAACAGGCCTTTCTGGCCAAATCCGTCCAGGTTCTGGAGCAGGCATCCGGGGATATGGTCCGCTGTCAGGCGACCATGGATGAACGAAAAGCGCGCATCCCCGAAGCCTGTCAGGATCCTGCCCAGGTTGATGGCCGGGTGTCTGATTTGGAGACGCTGATCCGCAAAGCCGAGGCCGCCTTGGAAAAAGCTCGTCTTGATCGGGAAACCTCCCTGAGTCGGTTATCCGCCAAAGATCAGGCCCTTTCCGGTGCACAGGCTACCCACACCCAGGCGGAACACCTGTGGCAACAGGCGGCCACAGCCTTTGACCGTCGTCTTCAGGACGCCGGGTTTAAGGGTCAGGAAGACTTTAAGGCCGCTGCTCTTTTAAAGAACACGATTCCCGCCCTGGAGCAGGCCATCAAAGATTACGGTGAAAGACGAACCTCAGCCCAGGAACGCCTGGCCCGTGCCACTGAGGCGGCAAGGGATCTGGTGATGCCGGACATGCCTGCTCTTCAGGCGAAGGTCCAAAACATTAAGATCCTTATGGAAAAAGCCGCCAGTGAAAAGGCCCGCATGGAAACGGTTTTGGCAGGCAAAAAAAAGGTTCTTTCAGATTTGAATGATCTGGCTGTTCGTTCATCGCACCTTGAAGGCCAATATGCCAGCACGGGAAGTATTGCCGATGTGGCCAATGCCAGGGGAGCCAATACCAGCGGCATGACCTTTCAACGCTATGTTCTGGCCGCTCTGTTTGACGATGTTCTTTTTTCTGCCGGACGTCATTTGAAATCCATGAGCCGGAACCGGTTTGATCTTGCCCGGGAGCAGGATCGAACGGACCGGCGAAGTGCCGGGGGCCTGGACCTCCGGGTGGTGGATGCCCATACCGGTACCAGCCGTCCGGTTTCCACCCTGTCCGGCGGTGAAAGCTTTTTGGCCTCCTTGTCCCTGGCCCTGGGCCTGGCCGATGTGGTCCAGACCTATGCCGGCGGTATCAAGCTGGACACGATCTTCGTGGATGAAGGCTTTGGCAGCCTGGACCCGGAAACCCTGGACCTGGCCTTCAGAGCCTTTGCCGACCTCCAGGTCAGCGGCCGCCTGGTAGGCATCATCAGCCATGTTCCCGAACTCAAGGAACGCATTCCCACACGCCTTGAAGTCGTTCCCGGACACCGGGGAAGTCGCGCACGGTTTGTTTTGTGATGAGGTGTGGGACTGTATTTATTAAGGTAAGTTTAACCCATTTTCATGTTAATTCCGGAATTGCCGACTCGGTTTTCTCTCCCCAATGCCCGGCCATTAAGCGCAAAAAGAATCTCTTGGCATGACCGAATTCATGGCCTATAATAAGAATCTTAATAAAGGTCGTTTTTTGGGAGGCGCCACATGGAATCTGTTTTTACATGAGACTCTGCCCGTGTATCAGCATTGAAAAAAATCCTTCTTATTTCAGCACAAAATAAAACTCAGCACCTGTGGATGCAGACTTGTTTAAGAGGCAGTTGATACGAAACCATTTGTCCTTGTCCTCTCAGCATTTTTTGTTTTCAAACCATATCGTTTATCGCGAAAGGGGACGCCGGATGACTGATCCCAATAGGACAAATAATGAATTGATTGAAGAGAATGTCTTTTTAAAGCAGAGAATACAGGACCTGGAGCAATCGGTATCCACGCTCATGGCCGCGGAGAAATTATTTCAACTTGAACGTGAATTGTATCTGGAAATGATCAACCATCATCCTGCAGGGATATATCGTATTCGGGTATTCCCCAAAGAGCGACGACAAGATAATGCATGGACCAGTTCGGATACCGCTCCGTTTCATTTAGAGTTGTTTAATGACCGCGCCTGTGAAATTCTGAAGATAGATCGGCAGGATTTTGAAGCCAACCCCGGTATGGTCCTTGACCTGGTTCATACGGATGACAAAGAAGAATACAACCGCAAGAACGAAGAAGCCAATGTCAAGAAGATTCCCTTTCAGTGGGAGGGGCGTTTGTATATCGGAGGGGAAATTCTTTGGATTCATTTCGAATCGCTTCCTCGGCCACTTGCAAACGGTGATGTTCTCTGGACGGGCATTTTCTATGACATCACAGAACGTAAAAAAAAAGAAGAGGATATGAAAGAACTCGTATCCAAACTACATAAAGCCATAGAAGAAATCAAAACATTAAGAGGCATTCTACCCATTTGTGCCAACTGTAAAAAGATCAGAGATGATAAAGGGTACTGGACTCAAATTGAGAGTTATATACAAGACCATTTAGAGGTGGAATTTAGTCATGGTATTTGTCCTGACTGTGCCGAGGAACTCTACCCTGATTTACTTGAAGATGACAAGAAATAAAACTTAAAAGACACCCCTTCGTGATATTTAAGCTGCTAACGATCTTCCATTAAAATAAAGCCCGGGAATATAAAAGAGGTTGTTGAGGGATATGCCGGTGCTCAGTTCTATCAACGTTATATCAAGGAACCGCTACGGGCGATGGTGAGGAAAAACGTACAGACCCTTGAAAGCCGTCAGGTCAAGAAACGGCGAAAAGATATTTCAGATGCTGTGGTGGCAGAATTGATGGACTATTTATCCAATACGCCTTTTGTCGTCATATCCGGCGTTGTCGGGAATATCGATTATCCAGCCATAGTCACGGAGGCGGTTGAAAAGAAGTTGGCTGCAAAACAGCTGCTGGACGAAAAGGAAACCCAACGTGAAATCGCAAAAAAGGATGCTGAAATCAGGGTTGAAGAGGCCAGGGGTATAGCCGAAGCCCAGAAAATCATTAATTCGACATTAACACAAAATTATTTACAGCATGAAGCCATCAATGCACAATTAAAGATGGCTTCCTCGCCAAACCATACGACTGTTTATATCCCTTCGGGAGTCAATGGGATTCCTCTTGTGGAGACATTGAATCAAAAATAGGCATGAAAAGGTGCATGAGGCTCTTATGAAAACAAAACGTTTCTTTTCAACTGTGGGCCTGTGCTGAACTGGGCATTGAATTTGTCGAAACAACGGTCAGTAATTCATCGGAAGTGAAACAGGCGGTCCAGGCCATTGCCCGCCGGGTTGACGGCATTTATATCAGTAACGACAACACCGTGGTCTCGGCATTGAATTCTGTGTCTGAGGTGGCCATGGCCTATAAGATACCGGTCATGTCTGCTGACCCGAGTTCGGCAAAAACCATTCCGGTCCTTGCGGCCTGGGGCTTTGATTATTATAAAATGGGCCGAAGAACCGGTGGGCTGGTGGTGGATGTGCTCAAAGGCAAAGCCCCGTCGTCTATTCCCACGGTATTTATGACCGATCCTTCGGACATGGACCTTTTGATCAATCTGGATGTGGCCAAAACGTTGGGTCTGACATTTCCTGACGATGTTATTGAAAAAGCCAACACCCAAATTAAAGACGGAAAGCTGATCGAGCGATGATTGAGGGCCTTTTTGTTGAAGGACTCATTTACGGGATCATGGCACTGGGCGTGTTTTTCACCTTCAGGATTTTGGATTTCCCGGACCTGACCGTGGACGGATCCTTTCCCCTTGGGGCCGTGATCATGGCCATGGCCATGGTCAGTGGCATGAATCTTTGGTTTGCACTCTGCCTTGCCTTTGCAGGTGGGGTTACAGCCGGAGCGGTTACGGCCGTCATACACAATAAATTGAAGGTACCCCATCTCCTGGCGGGTATCTTGACCATGACCATGCTCTATTCGGTGAATATCCGGATCCTCGGAAATCGCGCCAACCTTGCCCTTATGAGGCAGGAGACACTGCTCAGCAAGGCGGTCTTGTTAATGAAAGGCATGGTTTCAAACGAGGTGTCCGTCCTTCTTTTTTTTATCTGTGTGGTTCTGGATGAACATACGGCCGCCCTGGACCCTCGGAACGCAGGTATTGTCCTTGGGCTTACCCGGGATTTTGTCACACAGTACAATCTGACCACACTGATGGTCACTCACAACATGCAACATGCCATTGACTATGGCAACCGCCTTTTAATGATGGATAGCGGAGAGGTGGTCATTGATGTTGCCGGAGAAGAAAAAAAGAAGCTGACTGTCGAGGCGCTCATTGCCATGTTCAGTCGTGTACGTAAGAACATATTCGCCCATGACGAAGCGCTCCTTACAAAGGTATAAAAAATCGCCTTAGAAAAAAGATATCATTATGCCCTCCATGGTTAAACTGTTTTTGGCTCCACTCCCAGGCTTTGGGAACTCGGTCCTTTAAACGATACAACCTGCCTTAAAATCAATGCAAGGAATCATTTTTTGATTTAATTATTTCAGTCAATATGTTATCTAAAAAAATTAATCAACATAGTCTTCTTTGAATTTCCAATGAATCTATTAGTCTAAAATCCATCATAGGTGCCCTATGAAAACAGTACTAACCACATTATTATACATCCTTATCACAGCGTTCTGTTGCCCTGCTGAGCCGTCCGTAACCATAAAAAAAATCAAACCGGATGGCCGATGCGGGGACTATTATGAGGTGGTTCTGGATTTTGACCATGAAGACGACTATCAGGCCCACTTCACCATGGGCAAAAAATATGCTGAAGCCGTTTTAAAGGCCTATTATAGGGGGGATTATGAAAAATCCATCTCAAGCTATATCCGTTATAGTGTGGCCGCTTTAAGGCTTGATGGTTTGAAATACAATGATTTTATGGGTCGAACCTCTGATCTTATGGAAAAATTCGATGATTCCTCGGATGAGTTTTATTTGTATGGGGCTGAAATTGAAGGCATGGCATCGGTTATGAATTCATATGAACACGGTCATGTGGACAATGACAATGTGTTTTATTGTTGTTTTCCTGAGAACCAGTTGTCCTTAAAAGAGATTTTTCTGATTAATTTTTTTACCGATGTATTCTCAAATAATGGCTGCACCTCCCTGTCTGTATGGGACCGTCTCAGGCCGGACAATAATCCGTTTTTGGATGGCGGGCCCCTTGTGGGGAAAAACACGGATTTCAGCCAGGGCTTTTCTTGGGACGGACATACCGGCAAAATATCAAGCATGCATGCGGTCCACTACTTTAAGAATCAGGGTTCAAAAAAAGATGTGATATCCATTGGTTTTCTGGGATGTCTTCTGGTTTCGGAAAAAGGCGTCAATCAGGATGGATTGTTTGTGGGGGAAAATATAAGTAGATACAGGGAAAATTACAATGAATCATATGGGAAAACGTCGGTTAATGCCGTGATGCGGCATTGTCTTGAAAATTTTGACGCTGTGGATGATGCATCTTTGTATATTCAGGACGGCAAATCATATGCCCACGGAAATCTTATCACATTGGCAGATACCCATGATGTCAGAATTGTTGAAAATTCATATATGGGAAGCAGCATTCGCGAATACGACAGCATTCTCAGAACAGATCCCGTGGGTGTGGTGACCCATGCCGATGTGGATCCCCCGGCTGTTTGGAACTATGAGTTGTTTGAGGGGCCCGTTCTTGCGGCTACCAATTCGTTTCAACTGCAGGATCAGCCTGAAAATCATAGAGAGTCCAGCCAATACCGCCTTGGCACCATCGAATCCATGATGCTGGCCATGGATGATGACGGGATTGTCACTGAGGGTGAACTTATTGAAATTCTATCCCAGGGGGAACGCAATGGGGGGCAGAACAACGTATTCCGAACAGAATATAATGCCACACTCCAATCCCTGGTCTATGATCCGAGACGACAGACCATCATGATCCATTTTGCACCCTGTCCCTTTGTTGTCAAACGGCCTGCCCTTCCGGATTATATTGATCTGCATTTAGGCTTCATCGGTGATCCATGACACAGCCATAAACACACGACCCATTTGTCCGGATTTTTAAGCGTGTCCTCGCCAAGGCGGGGAAGTTTTCCCCAGGGAAGTCAGGGGTCTGGTCGCCCAAGGCAATTTTTTCATGTGCTTCATGGTGATGATGGGGACAGGACGTATATATCCCCCTGAATAAATACCATAAATAAACGGTAGGACAGTGTAGCCCTTAACCATTGAAATGAAGTACATATACGTACAGGAGGTCCCCCATGGAAAAACGTTATACCCACAGTTTTTTACTCTGGTTTTTTGTTCTGATGCTTGTTGTTATAGCTGGGTGCAAGTCCCGCAGCACACCCGCACCACCGGGTGTCACACCCCCCCGGATCAACCTTGACCTGAAAACGGGTCTCCTGACGATTAAAGCTGAGAAGGCATCCCTTTTTAAAATTATCAAGGAATTGAACGAGCAACATGAACTTGATGTCGTGGTCCCCCAATTGTCAAAGGACCGAACGGTCTCGGTTGATATCTCGGATATGCCCGTCAATGAGGCCTTGTCCCAGTTAATTCCCCATGATCTGAAATATTATTTTCAGGCAAAGAATATGGAAATAAAGATTCCAGGGAAAACAGGTGACAAAAAAGCAGATGAGAATAAGACACCCAAATCAAAATCCCTGCCAACCAAAGATAAAACCAGGCCCCTTGATCCCCAGGAAAAAATTGTCGTGAAAGACAAGCCGGATGAGAGGCAGCCTGAAAAATTTTCAGATGGTGAACAAAACAGTAAAGTTCATCCGAAAAAGAGCCCGGCCATGGAACAGACAAAACGAAAGATTCCCAGGAAAAAAGAAGCAGAAGGTTACCATTATGCCCGTTTGAATCTATATATTGACATGGAAAACACCATACGAATTGAGCAATTCTCGGACATCGAAGGCCGTCTGATTGAATCGGATACGTATAATGGTCAATTCTTTTATGTGGCGTTCCTGGGCACGGACATCGTGACTGTGGGTTCCATGCAGGACCCTCTGCTTGTCCGGTCCATTGATGAACAACCGGGCAGTTATACATCACGGGCCAAGCACGGGTTTTTTTCCATATCTATACCCGATACGTTTCTGAAAAGAGAAAATCTTTCAAAAGCAGCGTTGGATTTTTATTTTCTAGAGGAAGATTCGGGTATGCCTGACAAAATCAGCCCCTCGATGTTTGGAAAAATTGAAAAACAACTGAAACGAATTGCTGTGATCAACAGCGAGGAACTCATCAAAAGTTTTGACAAAACACAGGCAGGGAGGGTCACACGATGAAATATATATCGCGATTTCAAATAGTGTATATCGTTGCGGCAACCTTGCTTGTCGCCTCTCTTTTTTGCAACGGCGCTTTTGCACAGACCGTGACTGAAATTCTGAGAAGCGGGAGTAATGGGTCTAAGAAGAACCTTGTTATTATCGGAGACGGATTCCAGGCTGCTGATCAAAACACATACAACACCTTGGTCAATAATTTTATTTTTAACGGGGTTTTCAGTGACGATGTTTTCATGGAAACCTTGAATGCCTTCAATATATATCGGGTGAATGCCAATTCAACGGATTCGGGGGTCACCCAGGTGGATATCAACGGGAATGTCACCACGGCCAGGAATACGGCGTTTGGCTACCGTTACAGCGGCATTTGGGACCGGTGCTGGATGGAACCCGGCCCCAATTCCGGCTCATTGATCAATAACGTCCTGAACTCCCTTGTCCCCCAACGGGATTTTGTTTTTATCATTCTCAATGAGCCCGGAGGCGGGGGGTGCCGGCGGGGAGACAGTTTTGCCGTGACCACCAGTTCGAACTGGACCACCGTGGCCCATGAAATGGGACATATGGTGGGGAATCTCGGTGATGAATATACCGGTGGAAACACCCATTACACGGGATCGGAACCGAATAACGCCAACCTGACCATTGAGACCGACAGGAATAAGGTGAAATGGAAGAGTTTTATAAATCCCAATACACCGGTCACCACCACCTGTGCAGATGTCACGGACAATTCCCAGGACATCGGCATTTTTGAAGGTGCGACCCTGGGGACAACCCGCTATAGATTTGACCTTTATCGGTCATCCTGCAATGACAGGATGAACAGCAATGCACCGGCATTCTGTTCGGTCTGTTATAACCGGCTCCAGACGGTTCTGGACCCTTTTCATGATTATACCTATAAAAATTCCTATGCCGGAGATTTCAATGGTGATGGCAAGGATGATCTTGTTCTACACAATGCCAACAGCCTGTCTCTGTATTTGTCCAATGGCAGTGAGCTTGAACCGGAATGGGTGGCCACCGGGGAAATCCCTTTGTGGGATGATTTCAAATCAGGGGATATGTTTTTTGTGGGAGATTTTAACAATGACACGATGGATGACCTCTTTGTGTTTAATTATTCGGATTGGTCCATGCCCTATTTTGCTCTCCTAAGATCCACGGGCACGGGGTTTGAATGTATCCGCCGATTTGATAGGGATCTGCCCGGTTGGGGTGCCATGAAGAGTCATGACAGGTTTTTTGTGGCGGATTTTAATGGCGATGGGAAAGACGATATCTATGTTGTCAATATGGACGATTGGTCCATGGGGTACCTGGAGATGCTGTCATCGTCAGGCACAAATCTCTCCTATGTCAGACGCTACGACAGAGTGCTGCCCGGTTGGGGTGACATGAAAAAAAACGATCAGTTTTTTGTGGCGGATTTTAATAATGACACGAAAAAAGATCTTTACGTGTTTAACGGCCAGGACTGGTCCATGGGATATTTAGAGATGTTGTCATCTTCAGGTTCTCAGCTCAGTTACGTCCGGCGATACGACGAAGAACTTCCTGGCTGGGATGATATGAAGAAAAGGGATCAGTTTTTTGTTGGGGATTTCAATCACGACGGAAAAGATGACCTCTATGTTTTCAACGGGCATGACTGGTCCAAGGAATATCTTGAAATGTTACGATCCACTGGAGGAGGCCTTGCCAATACACATCGGTATGATGATACCGTCCCGGGATGGGACGGTCTGGAGCCGAATGATCAGTTTTTTGTGGCCGATATTAATGGCGACGACAAAGATGATCTTTACGTATACAACGCCCATGACTGGGCAACGGAATATCTTGGTGTCCTGCTTTCAAAGGGAGAAGGTCTTTCCGGCAGCTGGCAGGCCGACTGGGTCAACAGCTGGAACCTGGGCAAGGGTGACAAACTCCTTGTTGCCAATTTTAACGGTGGGGCAGGCTGGGAAGATCTCTTTATTTACAACACCAACTGGTTCGGCCTTTTGCGATCACATCAGACGTCCCTGCAGCTGAATTCCATCTACCCCAATTGGATTCATAACCATCATTACCATAGTGCGGGCTGGTGGTAATGTTATGAAAACGCTTTCCTTTATCTCTGAATGAGTGATCTGGCGTGTTCATTCCCCCTGATCCATCCGGGAATGAACACCCAGAGGTTTCGTATTTCTATGGCGCAATTTTTTCACTTTTCAGAACAAATGGTGGCAAAAAGAATAAAATATGCTATTATAATTGCATTAACTATCTGATTGAAAACAACAATCGCATTTCATTTCGAACCGGATCCATTATATTCAAATAGTTGGCGTTGTTTTTACATGCGCTAACGTGGCACATTATCGTATGTTTTGATTCAGGTTTTCACCGTTGATCTTGACGTCATGGAAAAACGCTTATCAAAAATCCTTCACAAAATATGGGTGCCCATCTTTATTTGATATGGAGTCTTGTCCTATAAAAAATAAATGGTCATACCCCTTTGAATAGAAGGAGAGAAGGTATTGACAGGAATTAAAATGAAATTCACACAGATCAGTCAAAGGATCGGTCCTGTTTTGAAGAGGTTTAACAATCTAAAGATTGTTACGAAGCTTGTGGGCGGCTTTGGAATTGTTCTTTTTCTGGTTGTGGGTGTTATGGGAATCTACCATGCCACGGTCAAATCAACCACAAGGAATTTCAAGGATTTGATGGAAGGGACAGTGGCCATCGCAGACGAGTCTGCAGATATCAAAACCCTTATGAAACAATGCCGCATTGATGAAAAGAATTTTATTTCTACCCTTGATAAGACGTACCTGACCCAGCTTGATAAAGACATCCGTTCCCTAACCGAAAAAGTCCGGATCATCGTCTCCATGGCACAGGGTGCAAAAAATGATCAGACCGCTGAGCTTGCCTCTGAAATCGCCACCCATGTCGAGTCATACGATGCGAGCTTCAGGAACCTTGTAGCCGGGTACGAAAAAAGGGGGCTGGACATTGACTCCGGGTTAAGGGGGGACTTTAAAGCGGCTGCAGACCGATTTGTCAAGGAAATGTCTTATGTGGATGTTGAAGATCTTTATGTCCATATGCTCAAAATCGTTCTGATGCAAAATGAATTTATGGCGACAAAGAATGTTAAATTCCAGGAAAAATTAGAAAAACTCGTGGGGGAATACGATCAGGTCATTGACAATTCGGATGCGGACGTCGGTGTTTTCAAAGAAGCCTTGAAGGAGAACGTCATATATTATAAGGAAAACATGGAAAAAATGGTTGCCTCTAAGACCTTGGAATTGAAAGAAAAATATCTGAAAGCCATGCGTGAAATCATTGAGGAGGTCAATGATTTCCTCAGCATAAGTTATATGCCCAATTCAAAAGCCTATACCTTGAAAATCAGAAGCAGCGAAAAAGACTATCTGCTTTTGGGCGGTGAAACATATATCAAAAAAGTACACGACGCCATAGCTGTCTTGTCAGCTGCTTTGGGCACGTCCACCATGGGCGAGGAATACATCGATCAGACCAGACGGTCTTTAGATTTATACAAAAAAGCGTTTGATGAACTGGCCGCCGAAGATGAGCGAATACGTGACCTGTATGCGATCATGACGAAAGAGGTCGGAAATATTGAAGACCATGTGGATGAGCTTTACAATGATGCACGAAATCTTTCGTCAGCCAGAACAAAACAGGTTAATACCCAGGCCAATAGGCGCTCGGACCTTGCCCTGGTCATCGGTCTTTTATCCATTATCCTGGGTTTTTCACTGTCATTGTTTATTACACGGCAAATCACCAGTCCCATTATTCGGGCTGCAATTTTTTCCAAGAAAATGTCAAATGGGAATTTTACGGAACGGCTTGGTATTGATCAGGACGATGAAATTGGTGTTCTTGCCCGGGCGCTCAATGATATTGTGACCAATCTTGGGGGGATGTTCAGGGATATCTCAAACGATGTCAATGTATTGTCCTCGTCATCAGAAAATTTAAAAACCATTTCCGATCAAATGGCCAAGGGGGTTGAAGATACAGCTCAAAAGTCCCAGGCCGTGGCAAGTGCAGCAGAGGAAATGAACGCAAATTTGAGTTCTGTGGCTGCGGCCATGGAAGAAACAGCCGTCAATTTAAGAACCGTGTCAATGGCAACCGAAGAAAACACGATAACAATCAATGACATAGCCGTAAATTCAGAGCAGGCAAAGACGATCACCGATAAAGCGGTTGCCCAGGCCAAATCCGCATCATACGATATGGAACAGCTTAGCCATGCAGCCAAAGATATCGGTATTGTCACGGAAACCATAACGAAAATTTCAGAACAGACCAATCTGCTTGCATTGAATGCAACCATAGAAGCTGCCAGGGCCGGTGACGCTGGCAGAGGATTTGCCGTGGTGGCCAATGAAATCAAAGAACTTGCCCAACAGACAGCCAAGGCCACCAAGGAAATAAAAACCCGGATTACCGGTATCCAGAGCACAACCGCCAGCACCATCAAGGGTATCGGGCTGATAACAACAATCATTGATGACATTAACGAGATTATATCAAACATCGCACAGACAATTACGGATCACTCCCAGGTGACCCAGCAGATAGGGGGTAATATTGCCCATGCCTCATTGGGTATCCAGGAGGTCAATGAAAATGTTTCACAGTGTTCAACGGTTTCAGAAGAAATTACAAAAGACATTGCAGGGATTAATCAGGAGGCTGGTGAAATGTCCGTCATCGGCTCCCGGCTTAATATCAGCGCTGAAGAACTGGCAGGCTTTGCAGAAAAATTGAAGAAAATGGTCGGGCAATTTGAAATTTAAGCCCAAAACTGGTTGTGACACATCATTGAACGAGGAGGCGGAATGTTAAAGAAATTACGTATCGTGACACTGATTCTCTTACTGACAGCAACATCGGCAACAGCTCTGGACATTGGAGGCTTAACCATACCCGACACCCTTGATTCAGGCCAGGGTGAACTCATCCTCAACGGTTCGGGAATACGCAAAAAATGGGGGTTTAAAGTGTATGTGGGCTCCTTGTACCTCAAAGCCAAAAGCTCGGACTCCCAAAAAATTATTGGTGCAGATGAACCCATGGCCATCACCATGACATGGAAAAGAAACGGGCCCAAGGAAAAAATTCTTGAAGTGTGGGAGGGTGGTTTTAAATATGCTGCCGGAGCTGATTTTGATGCCATGAAGGCTGACATTGATAAATTCAAAGCCCTCACAACCGATGCCAAGAAAAATGATGTCTGGACATATGTCTATCTGCCCGGTGACGGTTTGAGCGTCTCGATTAACGATAAGGTGATCGATAAAATCACCAACCCTAAATTCAAAAATATCCTTTTCGCTGTCTGGTTGTTAGAGGGCGACACCTTTACCGGAGACGAGGATTTGAGAGCGGGTATGCTGGGAAAATAATCCTTAAACCTCAGAAAATTATGTAACTTCATTGCCTTTGGGCGGGTGTTATACCCGCCCTTTTTGTTTTGGGCCAAGGTTGATGGCGTCGTAAAAAGTCCCATATGCGGCGTTATAGTGTTTGGCCGGACGTTCGACATACGCTTATGTATGCCTTCACGCCCGGCCAAACACTATGCCTTGCCTATGGACCTTTTTCCATAGCCATCCGTCGACTTTTTACGAGTTCATAAAGGTTGTTGTGGGTGGACTGGGTCCACTCTGTCCACATTGTCCACTGCCGTCCACTAAAACTTTACATCTTTTTTACATCTTTTTTACCCGAGGCTGACATCTTTTTTCCTGATCAGGGTTATCCTGGATTCAAAGACTTGCACATGAACCCAAAAAACGATAACTCATTGAAGGAAAGGAAAAAATCATGGCCACAATCATTTTAAAAAATAAACGTGTCAGGGGTCTGGTCCTGGTGATCTTGGGACTTCTTATTGTGTCCACCCCCGGGTTTTCCCAAACGGGCATGACCAAGGTGGCCTGCCGTGTTGAAACGGACCGGGATGTTCTTCCGGCAGGAGATTCCCAGACCGTGGTGATCAAGGTGACCCTGGACGCCCCTCCGGCACCCGTTACCAAGACACGGCCTGCCGTGAATCTGTCCCTGGTCCTGGATCGGTCCGGTTCCATGGGCGGGGATAAAATTGAAAAGGCACGGGAAGCGGCCATCGAAGCGGTTCGGCACCTGGGGCCCCAGGATATTTTTTCACTTGTGGTCTATGATGAAAATGTGAATACAATTATTCCTGCCCAGTCTGTGGAAAACATTGAATTTATTATTTCAAAAATTCGGATGATTGAACCAGGGGGCAGCACAGCTCTTTTTGGCGGAGTCAGCCAGGGTGCCGCAGAGATCCGGAAACATCTATCGGGAAATTTTGTTCACCGCATTATTCTGCTTTCTGACGGATTGGCCAATGTTGGACCCCAGACTCCGGAAGACCTGGGGCGGCTCGGGGCTTCACTGATCAAGGAAAATATCTCAGTGACCACCGTGGGCGTGGGTACGGATTACAATGAAGATCTGATGGCCCGTCTGTCTCAGAAAAGCGACGGGAATATCTATTTTGTTGAAAAAAGCGGGGACCTGCCCGGGATTTTCACCGCAGAGCTTGGCAGTGTCCTAAACGTGGTGGCCAAACAGGTAAAACTGATTATCGAAGTGCCCGAGTATGTCACACCCCTTTCCATCATCGGTCGTGAAGGTCGGATTACAGGGCGGCAGGTGGAACTGTTCATGAACCAGCTGTATGGCAATCAGGAGAAATATGCCCTGGTGGAAGTGCGTCTGCCTGAAACAAAAAATGGGAAAAAAATGGAAATTGCACGGGCCAGAGTGTACTATGAAAATCCGTTTACGAAAAAACGGGAGCAGAACGAGGGCATGAAGGTCGCCATATTCAGCCGGGATGAAGACACTGTAAAACAATCGACCAATGTCAGTGTGGTTCGTGAATACCAGCTGAATCTCAACGCCCTGGCCCAGGAAAAAGCCATCATCTTGTCAGACAAGGGGCAGAAAAAAGAAGCGGTTGAGACATTGAAAACATCGGCGGCACAGTTGAAAAGCCTGGGTAGTGTCTATGATGATGAGAAGATGATGGAAGAAGCCGATGCATTGGAAAAGAAAGCGGATCTCATCGAAAAGGAAGGCATGAGCAAGAAGAGCAGAAAGGTGCTTCGAACGGAAAGTTATCAGATGAAAAATCAACAGTACGAAAAGTAAGGCCTGTGGAGATTGCCAAAAGGCTATCAAAGGCTTCGGACAATCTCCAAAAGGCCACAGACATGGCTTGGAAAGGGACGTTCATGGCATACAACACCCGGCGCACCATCATCATCTATTGGCTTTTGCTGATTCTCCCCACGGTGTTTCTTGGGGCTGCGGGGTTACGGCTTTTGTACCATGAAAAGGAAAGGCTCAAGGTCCAGTCCCTTTCTGTCCTGGCTGACCGGGCCCAGGCCATGACCGAAAGTTTGGAATTCACTGTGTCCGATGTGGAAGATGCCCTGACCCGGTCCCTGGTCGGGATTGATCCGAAACAGCTGAAAGGGACGTTGTTATCCTGGGAAAAATCAAACCCTCTGATCAGAAATGTGTTTGTATGGCAAGAGGGGAAACTTGATTATCCCATGGCCAACCTTGAATCAACGGCCGAGGAAAGACGGTTTATCAGTCGATATGACGCCTTGTTTTCCGGGCGCCTGGCCTGGGGTTTCGGGGAAGAGGTGAGCAGGGATGAGTGGACCTCATCCGGAGTCCCAAGCCTATCCAAATCAAGCTCCTATAGACCTGAGGTCATGCGCATGAAATCCGCGCGAAAGGACTTACTGGATCTGGCCCGCCCAGAGCAAGAGGCAACATATTCCCCTCAAAGTGAGACAAATCAGGCTGCCCCATTCAGAGTTCGATCCGGCTGGATTCCCTGGTTTTCTGAAAATCAGCTGTTTATCCTGGGTTGGGTCCAGGCCACAGAGAAAGGACCGGTTTACGGAATCGAATTGGAATTCATGGCACTTTTGTCTCGTTTAATTACCCAGCTTCCGGTTCTGACTGACACGGGTGCGGCCTATGGACTTCTTGCCGGGGATGGAAAGCTCCTTCACCAGTCCGGGGCCTTCCCCATTGATGCGGGACAAAAACCTGTGATCAGCGTGCCCCTATCCGGCCTTCTGCCCCATTACAGGATCGTTTTTTATCAATCGGAAGGGGCCTTTCATGGGGGAATGGGTCTGATTTATGTTACGGGGATTCTTGTGTTCATGTTTACCGGGGCCATGATTCTGGGCGGGGCCCTTTTGATTCGGGACAGTCGCCGGAGCATGAACGATGCCATGGAAAAAACATCCTTTGTGTCCAGCGTTTCCCACGAATTGAAAACGCCCTTGACCAGTATCCGCATGTACGCAGAACTTCTCCGGGACGGACGGGTCAAGGCCCCTGAAAAAATAAGCCATTATCTGTCGGTGATTGTGTCTGAAAGTCAGCGTCTGACACGGCTGGTGAACAATGTGCTGGATTTCGGAAAGCTGGAGGAAGGCAAGAAAAACTACCATAAGTCATCCTTTGATTTAGGATCCTTTCTCAGGGAAATCACCGATGCCCACAGCCTCCGGCTTAAGGAAGCCGGGATATCGGTCCATCTTGTCCTACCTGAAAAATATCTGCCCCTTGAAACAGACCGGGATGCATTGGAGCAGGTGGTGCTGAATCTCATGGATAATGCAGTGAAATATGCTGCCTCAGGAGGCTTTCTGGCCTTTGAGGTCCAGGATGAAAAGGACTCTCCATACTTAGAGCTGTTGATCAGGGACCGGGGGCCGGGCATTCCCGAAGACCACCGCACACGAATTTTTAAAAAATTTCACCGGGTGGACAACAGTCTCACCGCCGGACAGGCAGGGTCAGGCCTGGGTCTGAGCATCGCCCGCAGGATCCTTAGGGATCTGGGGGGCGATCTTTCGTATCACTCTGAACAAAGCCGGGGCAGCTGTTTCCGGGCAAGGATAAAACGAGCATGAACCCCATACACATTTTAGTGGCTGAAGATGATGTCAACATCCGGACAGGTCTTATCGATACCCTTGAAAGTGAGGGCTACCAGGTCACGGCAGCACGGGACGGCAACGAGGCACTATCCATGTTTGAGACCCATGATTTTCAACTGGTGATTCTGGATGTGATGATGCCGGGGAAAAGCGGGTTTGATCTCTGCCGGATTATCCGGGCCAGAACCGAGGACATGCCCATCATCATGCTCACAGCCAAGGGTGAAGAAATCGACAAGGTCCTTGGTCTCAGGCTTGGGGCCGACGACTACATCACCAAACCCTTCGGGGTCCATGAACTTCTGGCACGGATCGCAGCTGTTCTGAGACGGTGCCGGCCAGCCCCTGCCGATAAGGTGCAAAATCAATCAGACAGTTTTTGCATCGGTGGGAGAACCATCCATGCACGGAACTACACCCTGGAAAAGAATGGGGAAACCCTGCCCTTGTCCGACCGTGAAGTGAAATTGTTGCGCCTGTTTTACGATCATCCTGACGAGGTGTTGAGCCGTGATCGCCTGCTGAATGACATCTGGGGCATTGATTATTACGGCACCACCCGGACCCTGGACCAGCATGTGGCCCAGCTTCGGAAAAAAATAGAAGACGATCCGGCAAATCCTAAAATTATCACCACCGTGCACGGGGTGGGGTATAGGTATCGGAGAAATGATATGAACGATTTATTGAATAAGGTTTCTGATTAATTGGGGTCGTCGTTGAAAAATAAAATCATCCGCCACGGTAATTTTCCCATAGTTCTTATTCTGTGTAGTGCCTTGTTTTTCTTTCAGGCATCCCATGCCATTCCCTAACGGTATGCGGTTTTACAATGCCATTATCGGCGAAGATGAAGATCCCCTTGGACCTGACTTGATGCCCGAGGCCTATGTGAAATGTCTGAATAAAAAATGGGAACGTGTCAAGGACTTTGATTGGCGTGACTATGTGGATGCCGCCTGGGACGAAGGTGTTAACTTCAATTATTTCAAGGATGAAGAATTGTTGGCTATGGTTCTTTCGAGGTTGGAAGACGAGTTGCGACGCCAGTCGGATGATTGTGATTGTGACAAACCGGAAAACGAGACTGAACGGCTGGATAAGAAATACAGGGATTACTCCCGAAATTTACTGAATTTGGACAAGCCCTCAGTCCTTCCCGATTCCCTGAAGCCTGAACATCTGGTCAAGGAAAAGATTCACAAGGCATTATCACACAGGTTTTTGGAATTCGGTAAGAATGATAATTGAATATGATAACGTCATGTTGAACTGAAACACCATGCCTTTCGGATGCCCATGTTTTATTCGATTTCATAACCACCGGACCATTTGGTGCTGCAAGGAACGGTGCTGAAGAGATTAAAGCACCCCTGAACGATCTAATATTAATGACATGAACGATAAAATGAATCTGAATCGCAAGCCGGTGATCATTTTTAGATGGTGTATGTTATTCGAACAAGGGCACGACGCATCGTGCCCCTACGGGAGGACATTACTACGTGTAATATTCAATGCTTGAGACCATCGTAGGTGCACAATGCCTTGTGCCCAATAATGTGGCTATCTGGCCGCATCCACATAACAATCATCGTCTGCACCGTGTTCAAAGAAAGGTACTTCAAGGGTGTTGATCATTTTGTAATCAAACTATTTGACCTCTTCGACGGCAAATCCCGCACCTTTCCACGCATAAATTCCACCGCAATAGCGTTTCACGTTGGTATACCCCAGTTTTTTGGCCCAGACGGCGCCGTTGTGGCTTCGGGTGCATTTGACAAATCCACAGTAAACCACGATGAGTTTGTTTTTATCAGGCCCCAGGAGTTTTTCAAAATCGGCCTGGGTTTTTCCGTCGGTCTCCTTACTGCCAAAGGTGTCCATGTCCGGAATGGGAAAGAGGAACTGGACAGCCCCTGGCACATGGTTGGCCTTGTAGCTGCCTTCATATGGCATGGTGTCCACGATGACCATATCTGTTTTTGCATCCATGAGATGTTTGAGTTCATCGGTGGTGACAAGGCCATAATTGCCCTTGGCCACATCCCGGACCAGTTTTACGGCAATTTTTTCCGTTTCCACTTCTTTCTGGAACAGGTTCATATCAGCTGTGGCAGGCAGGCAGAGAACCATGATCATGAAACATGCTGTCATCATAGAGTTGAACCGGGTCATAACATTTCCTCCTTGGGATTATGGGACTGACGAAATATAAAATAGGCATGGATACGCCGGGCATAAAGAAAAAGAATGCCGACGGACATGAGCAAATCACGGTGGAATGAGGTGCGAAGGCTGCCAAATGCTTTGGCTTCAGGGTCTTTTGGGCCATAGCATCCGCAGTCTATATCAAGGCCAAGGTGCATGGCGTAAGCAAGGATGGCCATGAACATAAAAAGAAGCAGGGCCATGGCATGTAGGGCAGGGGGTCTATCCCAAATCATGCCGAAGCCCACCAGGACTTCGAGAATGGGAAGCCCGATGGCAAGGGGATCAATCAGATATCCCGGAACAACTCCAAAGGCGCTTAGAACCACGCTAAAGGATTCCGGATCTTTGAGTTTCAGGATTCCTGCAATGATGAAAAGAGTCCCCAGAACCAAGCGTATGATCCTGTCAAGCCAGTGTAAAAAAACATTGAGTTTCATGATGTTTCTGTCTGTAGTGTTAAATGTTTCGTGAATATTAAAAGAAAAGAAAAGGGAATGCCAATTGATAATGACGATCACGCCACATATCTGCATTGATTAAAGTGATGAGATGGGTCTAAGAGGAAAACAGGCCGTGTTTGCCTCTCAGGTCTTTAATCCTTTTAACACCGCAAAGGCCGGGTGGCCTATTGTTGGGCTGCATGAGCATGGGGAAAGATTGAGGTTGTTTCCGCAACTCTGACAAAGTCCCTTGCAGTTGTCCGAACACAGGGGGTGCTGGGGAAGACCCATGACCACCTGCTCTTGAATCATGTTTTTGAGGTCTATGACATCCCCCAAATAATATTCGGTTGCAATGTCTTCTTCCCGGATTTCAATGTCCAGCTCATCTTCGTCAGGGGCCGTGTCTGTGCCCGATGATTTCACGAATCCCATTTTGAATTTTCGTATGAGGGTATGCTCGAATGGTTCCAGGCATCGTCCACAGTCCATGCGCAGGGTGGTCGTGATCTGACCATTGACATCCACCACCTCATTGGCAAGAACCATGGCCGTGAGGTGGGCTTGAACCGGGGATGAGAACACATAATCACCCTGGATGATAAGGTCATCAAGAATGGGGAAGAGTTCAGCCTTGGCAGAGTACTCTTGAACAAGGCCATCCGGTGGAATGTGGGAAACCGAGATTTTCATAAGACCCCCTGCTCGTCTTAGTTGTTTTGGTTTTCAGGAGTTTTAACAATTTTATCCCAACCCATGGCCATGCGAAAGGAAAATACCCAGAACACAATGGACCAGCCCAGAAAAAAATTGGTAATGGCAATCTGGGATAAATGGGGATGTCGGTTGATGACGGCAATAATGGACGGGGTGAAATAAATGCAAAGAAAAATGCATATAAAGGTCAGCATGGTCTTATCCTCAAGTACGGATCGTTATTCGTTTCTATGCTCGTATCACATGGTTTTGATCGTAAATTTTTTATTATCTTTAACACAAAAAAAATAAATTGGAAATATGGTTCGTTGTAAAAATGCATTGAATCCTTTGTTTTTTAAGACTGAACCTCATCGGAGAATTCCTATAAAACATCCGGTATCGCTTGTATCTGACGATGAAATCGGATCAACAGGATCATCGTCGGTCTGGTTCGAAGGCGGGGAGTCACCGATGCTTCCCGGATTTTTTACGGGCCAGTTGGACGGGAAGTCCCCGTTCAGGTCTTCAGCCGGAGCTATCTCAAGGGTCAGGTCAAGTCGCGTGGTCATATTCTCTGAAACGGTCTGACCCTCAAAGGTCCTTGAATGATAACCCGGGGCCCCCACGGTGATATCGTAGGTGCCGGGCAGAAGCATTCGCTGGAAATAACCTGTTTGGGCATGGGAAAAAACCAGATGATCATTGTCACTGATGCTGACCCAGGCTTTGAGGGGCTCGTTACTGTCATAATCACGGATCTGTCCGCCGATGCCGGTATGAACGGTCTCCATAAAAGCGAGAATGGACTCACGGTTGGAGTCCCAGAGATTTAAGAGCAGATCGGCATCCGGGCTTTTATCCGTGCTTACCTCCACGGTCACATGATTTTCTCCAAGTCCCAGATAAGCCCAGTCCTGGAGGCTGCCATAAATTTCATACCAGACAGCGCCCCGGACAATGCCATTTTCGTAAAAACTATGGTCATACATGTCTGTATTGTTCATGGCATAGGCCAGAGAAATGCTCTGGAAAAGGGCGTCATCCGGGCTCAGGGCCAGGGTGTAGTCCAAGGGGTAGTTGACCAGAAGTGATCCGGTGTGAAAATTGGCAGACAGGGTTGAGCTGTCATCAAGGGTCCAGGCCATGAGCACCTGGGTTTCCGGTTCAAGCTCTGCCAGGGTATTGAAGGCGTCCGAGACAGTGATGCTGGCATCGGGAAAATTCCGGTTGAGGTCTGCCCCATGGGCATTGTACCTGTCCTGGGCCTCGTAGCCATCCGGATTCATCAGGGGCATGATCCTGATTTCCGTCTGGTTTAAAAGGAGTGTGGTCCGGTTGTCTGTGCCGTAGTTTTCCGTGAGATCACGGATCATTTCAAGGCAGAGGGCAAGCCCCACGGGCTCATCACCATGCATGCTGCCGATGAGGGTCACGGACGGTTCGGCTTCCTTGACAGAGGCATGATCCGAAAGTCGGACCCACCAGAGTTCCCGCCCTTGAACCGACTGGCCCGCGCTTTCAAGATGGCAGATGTCCGGGTAATCTTCGCTGATCTGTTCGAGAAGGGCCGTCAGTGTTTCGTAACTGGGATAAGACAGCCCCTTTGATCGTGCTTTGCTTGGGGGCGTTCTGGGATGAACCGGAACAGGGACACAGACATAGGCAAGGGCAACCACGCTTTTGTATTCATCCGGCGCCAGATAGGCCGTGACAACCTGGCCCCGGACCCCTGAAATATCAAGGCCCAGGCCTGTCAGTTTATCAAGGTCGCTTCGGGTGCTTATAAGGATCTCATAGGGATTGCGATTGGAAAAAGGACCTGCCTCGGTGCTTTTAGTAAATAATAATCCAAAGATAAGAACAAAGACCAGAATGATATGAACCGTTTTTTTGATAAAAAAATCCTCCGTTTGAGATAGATGCTCTTAACATGAGTATATTTTTTTAAAAATGTCAAGAGTGATGGCGTCGTAAAAAGGTCCATAGCCATCCGTCGACTTTTTACGAGTTCATCACGCTTGTAAGAATATGGAGCCAGTGATATTCAATGTAACGTTGGGATAATCGAAATCAAAAGAACTAAATTCCAACAAACGGATGCACTGGACGCTCTCTCTTCGCCCCAGTGATCCTTGGCGATTGCTTCTGATAATAATCAAGGGGAAATATGACCGATGGTAGAAGAAATCCTTTCTGGTGGTGGTGTCCGGTTAGTCAGAAACCATGTGATGGTCTCGGATGGCGTTGCGCTTAATCTCTATGATTTCAGCCCGGATAAGGGCTCCCAGGACGCTCCGGCAGTGGTCTTTGTACCGGGATGGGTGTCGTTGATCTCAGGATGGATTGATGTGTTAAAGGTTTTGACACCCCGGATGCGCGTGATTTATCTTGAAACCCGTGAGAAATACAGCGCTTGTATTCCAAAGGGCCCATTGCCCGAATTTACCTTGGAGCGCATGCGAAAGGATTTGGAGGAGGTGCTCTTACAGGTTCTTCCGGGAGACACTCCCTTTGTTCTTGCCGGCAGCTCCCTTGGCTCAACGATCATTCTGGAATACCTGAACCGGGGAAACGGGCGGATTCCCGAAAAATCAATTCTTGTATCACCCATCTCACAGGTGGACTTTCCCTTTTGGGCCCGGATGCTCATCCGCTTTTTCCCACCTGCAGCCTATTCCCTGATCAAGCATGCCATTATTTTTTATCTGACACGCTTTAAGGTGGATAAACACAAGGAACCGGAACAGGCGGAAAAATATAAGGGGACTCTTTTGGCGGCGGAACCCTACCGATTGAAGGCCAACGCCCAGGCACTTTCAGGTTATTCGGTCTGGAACAGGCTCGGTCATGTGACATCGGAGGTGGTCCTTGTGGGAGCCCGGACCGATAAACTCCATGGCCTTGGAGATCTTGAAAAAATGGTTGAAGGACTCCCCATGGCCCGCCTTGAGGTCATGGGGAGTAACCTTGAAACACATAGTGAAAAGCTTGCTTATGTATTACTGGAGGAACTTGAGCCGGACCGGATAAAGACCTGGGGCCGACGGGGAGGGTGTTGAGTCGCCATTCCGGGTCCTTGGATTTCGGATATTCTGACAGAACGGAAGGTCTCGGCCAAGTCCTGGGTCGCAATGGTGGTAAAATCCGGGACCATGGAATAGTCGGGCAGCTTGATGCCGGTTCGGATTTTGACACCGTTGCCCAGGTTGCAGTATTTGCCCACCTTGACATCGTCCTCGATTAAAATCTGGTGGCCCATATGGGTGATGTAGCCCACATTACATCTGTTTCCGATTTTACAGTTCACGCCCATGACAACACCGAATCCGATGATGGTGTTGTTGCCGATACTGCTTCCGCACGTGATGTTGGCTCTGGCTCCGATCAGGGTATTGTCCCCGATGGATATGGGTGCAAGGATGACCGTCCCCGGTTCAGGTTCAATGTGTCCATAGAGGATGGCCCATCCCCCGATCATACAGTTTTTCCCGAATGACAAGAGTTCGAGGTCGCTGATAAAGGAACTGGAAATCCCGGAACTGTAATCCAATTTAACGCCGAAGAGTCTCAGGCAGGTATACCGCAAAAGATCGTTGGTGAAAATGACCCGGTTAAAGGGCATGAGAACGTATTCTGTGATGGTCCTGCTCAAAAACCAGGTAAAGACATGTTTGTCTTTGTTGAATTTGTATGTCCCGGGTTTGAGTGGGGGCAGGCAGAGCCGTTTGACGGTTCCGGCCAGGAGGATCAGGGTGATGATGAACAGGTAAAAGGCGGTCGGGTAAGTGAAAACAACCCAGGGCAAGCCCAGCCCATGCCCCCATTGTATCAGTAAATATCCGGGAATCATGGATAACCCGTACAATAAGACACCCACTGAGATAACCAGCAATTCGTAGGCCATTTCAAGAATACGCACGCCATTCCTCCCTATTTACTTTCCTTAAGAGCATACCTTTCCAAGAAGAATTTTATTTATAGTTTTTTGTGCCTTTTAACAAGGTTTTTATGGGTGACAGATGTTTATGTTGTCATTAAATGGTGAAGGTCGTGTAAAAAAAGACCTCCTTTCTTTATGTTTGACCGGATGTTTTTATGTCCTTCACATCCGGCCAAAGATCATGGCTTGTATCGGACAGGTTTATCTTAAAGCCTCTTTATTGAACTTGGAACTGCTGATTTCCTGATTGTAAGTGATAGACGCAATATGAAGGCCTGTCCATTCCTTATCATCGGTTTCGATCATGCGGACATCAAAGGGGGTAAGGATGCCGTCAACCACTCGAATGTCATGATTTTCAAGACGTTTTAAATATTTACCTTTTTTGAAAAAGTCGATCCTCACAACAAAAAAATCCTTCTGGCGTACATATAAAATGACTTTGTCGTAGACATTGTCTTTTGTTGTAGGGGTGCCTTCAATGCGGTAACAGGGAAAAGTCAGGGTTGTCTCGTCCGATAGTTGGGTGTAGGTGTAATCATTGATTTTTCGGGAAGAGAGGTCTTCATAAGAGAAATGAGAATTGACAAAGGATTTTTCCTTGCCCGATGCGGTGATTCGTTTGACTTTTCCCGAAGACATCATCAGCCACTGGTCGTCTTCCTTGTCCGGATGGGAGTGGGTCAGTAGTTTTAATTTGGAGGGCTTGGTGAATGTGATTAAGGTTTTACTGTCGTTTTTTGCAGTTTCCACGGCTTCCAGGTTGAATTCTTTATCAATGATACTTCCACCTGAGTGTATGCTCATTTTCATGTCGCTCATTGTTGTGGTCGACTGGGGGAGATTGTCACTTTTTTCAACGATCTCCCTGGCGGTGAGTGCAAGAACTGTCTGGGTGCTGAAGAGAATCAAGAAAATGATGAATAGGATGTTTTTTTTCATAATGGCTCCTTAATCTTTATAATTATGAAATAACGGTTGAATATAAATCCTTATACCACTGAAATCGTATATTCCGGTTAATGCTAAAACGCATAACGTACCTTCCATATAAGGCTGTCGTTGTTTCTGAAATAGTAAAATATCGAGGCAGTATTGTTTCTCGAATCACTTTCTCCCTCAATGTGGATGTAGGATAGGTTTGTGGAAAATCCATTGAGAAAATCGTATCCGATCTTGGGCCAAAGGGTGTATCCCTTTTGTTTGGTATCATACACCCCCGAAATGGACAATGAGAGATGGTTATCAAAATAGCTGTCTTCAAGGCGCATGATGAAAAGATCCGTGATCATGGGGGGCGAATATCCGTCCTTTAAAAAAAAACTCTGAAACCACTCCAGGGTCAGGACCGTATCTCCTTCGTGATCTTCAAGGAGTTTGTAGAGAGGGATAAAATAATTGCAACCCAGAGTATAGGACAAATAAGGCGCTGTATCCACTTCAAAGGGAAGGACAAAGTCATCATCAGCGACACCTGACTGGTCCACCGTGGTCGGTTTATTTGGGGAGAACGCAGCTTCACCTTGTATGACAAAGGTGTCGATTGCTTTAGAAAAATCCATGCCAAAGTAGGTGATGGTGTTACTCCGGGCCTCTACCTCGACGGAAACCGGTGAACCTTCTTGTATCAGAGTCCGGACAGGAACATACAAGAGGTCCGTGTCCGGCCCATGGAACACACTGACTGAGAGATCCGTATTGAGTATGGTGGATGTCAGCCGTGCCCCGAATGCTGCATTGGAAAGTTCAGGATCAAGTTCCTGGGGATCATCAAGGATAATAGGCATAGGGTAGTTGTCAATTTTAACATGCCAGTAGCTGCCGTTTTTAGCCAGGTTTGGTGGTGTATGGAATGGCACCATCACCAGTTCCAGGTTTGAGGATCCCATGAACAGCATGCCGGAAAGGGAAAAGACACCTTCCTTGTATTCATCGTCGTCTTTGTAAAAGGATTCACGCATGTCATAGGGGTTGAAATAGGAGGTGGGATTGAAAACATCCCCTGTGCCCCAACCATAAATCTGGTTGCCCAGCCGGATCCGGAGCCGGTCTGTGCTGTAATGGACATAAAATTCGTTCAGGGAAAGTTCAGCCGATTCTCCGGATATCTTGAGATTTCGGGATACATTGGAGTCCGAACTGTAGGGATAAATCTTTTTATCGTCCCTGAAAAAAGACGAGGAAAGATAGATATCCGGTGCCATGAACACGTGAAGGGCATCTGTTCCGTATCGAAGTTTTAAATGTCCCCTGAGCTCGTTTTTTTTATTGGCTTCATCAAATGTGGAATCCCTGTGCTCAACCTGGAAGAGATTTTCAAACTCCAGGAAACCTTCCTTGGTCAATTCGGGTTCATCTCCGGAAACAGTTGAAACGGAAACGGTCAGGCAGAGAAAGATCAGGCCCAGATAACAACAAAATGTCCTTTTCGCAGACGATGCAATCATTTGAAATCCTATGTGATTGTTTCGGTGATGCAGTGATTGTGTGTGACTTATGAATATGTCTTCATGTGTAGAATGGATACCTTCGTTTCCTTTAAATGTCAAATGCTATCTTTCGGTTTATGTAATTATTAATCTGTAATTACAAACATGTATGATGGAAATGAGAAAAAATGCAAGGGGTTGGAAACCCAGGAAATTTCCTCGAACTGATGGATGAAGATGGTATGCAGTTCGTATACAGTATCACAAGCATGATGTGATTGATGAGTATTATGATCGATTATTCCTAATCCATTGTTTCAAAAAGGAGTTTTTTTTCATTGGAAACAGCCTCCACAGGTCTTATGGTAGACCGGGGGGAACGGATGGCTGGTTTGAATACCAGTATCAGAGACGGGAGGATGAACAGATCCCCGAGAAGAGCGAAAAACATGGCCAATCCGGCCAAAGCTCCAAAGGCAATGATGGGCTTCACCGATCCTGTTATCAGTACACAGTAGGCAATGCATAGAATAATGGATGTCATGACAATGGGTTTTCCCGTGTCCTTGAACGTTTTTATGACAGCTGATTGTGTATCCATTCCAGCCAGGGAGTTTCTTCGGAACCAGGTGATGAAATGAATGGTATCGTCCACAGCAATACCTATGGTTACACTTGCAATCATGATGGTGGATCCATCAAGGGGGATATCAAGCCAGCCCATGATGCCCAGGGTCACGAAGATGGGGAAGAGGTTGGGGATCATGCTGATCACCGTGAGTTTCACATTTTTGCATAGAAAAAACATCATGATGAATATCAAAACGAATGCCGAACCGAAACTTCGAGCCTGGCTGATTTTCAGGTTTTTGTCCATGGTGATATAAAGGGCGGAAAGGCCTGTGAATGTATATGTCATACGATCCCCCAGAAGGGGCTTTACATGGTTGTCCATGTAATGGGTAAAGGACTTGGACTCAGTGGTGGAACCGAAACAGGAGGCAAAGGAGATGCGGGTTTTCATCCTGTCCGGAGAGATGAGCCGCTTGAGGATACTCTCGTCTCCTATCTCAAAATAATCCACCACATCCTCCGGGTTGTCCGGGATGATATCAAAGGCCTTATTCCCTTCGTTGAAGGCCCGGTTGATTTCCTTGATATAATCGGCCACGGAAAAAGAGGTGGTGAATCGTCCACTCATCTCGTCCATGACATCGATCTGGATTTTTTCGATAAGCTTGAGGCTTTCAGGATGGGTGAAATCAAACTGGGGCGATGTGGCCTCAAAAACAACTTCCACGGGCACGGTTCCCCGGATGTTGTCTTCAATAAATCGGATATCCTGCTTGATTTTATTGTCATCTTTCAGATAGCTGACAAAGTCTGTTTCGAATCGGAGCTTGAGAATGCCCAGGGAGGTTATGATGGTAATAAGCAAAAAAAAGACACTGATGATTTTGTAGTGCCGGGTAACGTTCTCGCCTAAAAAAACGAGGACTGACATAAAATAGTCCTTTTTGAAAATAGGTGTGTGCTGCTTTTTTAGATCAAGGCCTTTTTCGATGCGTTTCCTGAAAACCATCATCAGGGTGGGAAGAAAAACAATGGTCATGATAAAGGCGGTCATCACGCCAATGGATGTAAAAATTCCAACAATTTTCACGGGCCTGACCGTGGTGGTCACAAAGGAAAGATAACCGATGCCCGTGGTCATGCTGGTGAACAGGCAGGGAAACCAGAGGGTTTTGGCAGCTTCAGCCACAGCTTCTTTGTGGTGGCCGCCATTTTTTCGGTAGCACTCCTTATAATATGACAGGATATGTATGGAGTCTGCAATGGAGATGGCCAAAAGGACCGGGGCGATAATCACGGTGACCGTATTGATGCTTTCCCCGCACATGATCAGAAAGCCGATGCCCCAGATAACTGTCACCGAGACATTGATCTGGCCAAGAATGGACAGGGTGAAATTTCTGAGCATCATGTACACCACGAAGATAATGATGAAAAAAGTGATGGGCGTGAATCGTGTATTATCCGACGTGGTGAGTCCTTCGATCTCCACCTCAAGGTAGGGCCCCCCCGAATAATAGAGGGTCGCGTTGTTTCCTGCCACTTGTTCAGCCTTGTCACGCAGGGTGTTGAGAATGTCTTTTTTGAGTTCGTTGGACGCGATGGGGGCAAGTTCAATCATGATGGCTGTGGTGGTGCCGTCCTTTGAGATAAGATTGCCCACAACCAAAGGATGAGCCATACATTCTTTCCGGATGGTTTCCAGATTGGCATCGTTAAGTTCCATATCATCGGGTACAAGTTTGAGAAAATCCACCGTGTCACCATTACCCTTTGGAATTTCCTCCTCGGTCAGGCTCATCACGGTCTCCACGCCATCCATGGATTTGGCCGCCCGGGAAATGCCCTGGATAATGCGTATGTTTTTTTGGGTGAAAATATCATCGGCTTTGAATACAATGGCAGCAATCTCGTCATTGCCGAACTGCTCCTGGAACTGTTTGTAAAACACGATGGCCGGATCATCTTTTTCAAAAAACATGTTCACATGGTTGAAATAACGCTGTTTTGTGTAAAAATAGCCAAAGGGAAGGGTACAGATGATTATAATAATAGCTATATATTTGTAATAACGAACAATACGATCTATTAAAGAATTCACGAGGAGCCATCCTGGGATGAAAAAAAATTGATAAGGAAATCCTAACTGGTGGTGCTCTATCCGGATTTCGGATGTGAAGACATATTCATATCTCTGGGAATGGATATCTTTGTTTTAAACAAATGTCAAATAATATATGGCCACCCATTAATATTTAAAATCCTGTTATATTAAGTAGCTATAGGTTTTGATGCCATCGTGCTCTTTCTGAGATATCTGCTTGACGGAATATTTGAATAGGATATATAAAAAGTATACAGCTATGACAGGGGACAGAAAAGTGAAAAAATCATCAATGAGAATAAGTGACCTGATCACACGAACGGGAGTGCCCAGAACCACCATTCACTATTATCTCCGCAGTGGCTTGCTGCATGCCCCGGATAAAACGGGTAAGACCATGGGCTATTATAATGAAAGTCACGTGGCTCGCCTCAACTTTATCTCAAAAATGAAAAAAAACCTGCCCGGGCGCTTTATCAAGAAAATGATTGCAAACGGAGAAATGTCCGGCAAGGAATCGTTCATCGATCCTCGGACGGATGGCGAGGATTCTCCATTAAGGTCATCCAGGCTGCTTCGGAAGAAACAGATCATCCGGGGTGGGGTTTCTATTATTTCCCAAAAAGGCTACCGGACAACCACCATCAATGATATTACCCATGCCTTGGGAATCTCCACAGGTGCATTTTATATTTATTTTAAAAACAAACAGGAACTTTTCGAAGCGGTGGTCACCGATGTGCTTGAGGACATCAATACTCGGTTCAGGGACGCCATCATGCATGAAAAAGACCCCCTGAACCGCATGTTTATCAGGGCCCATGTGTTTTATGCAAATTACCAAAAATACAGTGAAATTATTAATTGCCTTCGTTCAGAGACCAGCCGGGATGTCTGGGCCGGGAATATGGTTAAAAAAGCATACGAGGATATGACAAAACCCTTGATTGAAGAAGTGCGATCCCTTATCAATGCCGGAATATTTCGAGACATCGAGCCGGAGCTTTTTTCCTATACCATGGTGGGGATCATTGAAATGATGTCCCTGCGCATGACCTTTGACGAAAAATACTCCTATGAAGAAATCGACCGGTTTCTTCTGGACATGATCGTCAAACGGTTTCCTTACATTCCCCCGGATCAGTCGGCACTGATATAATCGTTTAAATCTTGAAATCGCCCGAAACTGGTAGGGGCAATCCCCCCGTGGGTGCCCTTGTTCACACAAAAGATACCTCATGGGTATAGATCAAACACCATAATTAGGATGATGCAACGTTCCCTTCGGTGACATTTAAATGCGACGCTATCAGGGCTCTTTACGTTTGAATATCCGAGACAGAATTCCCACCAGGGCAATAAAGCCGACAATGACAAATTTCTTGGCTGCGATGAGCAGGCCGATGAGTTTGGCGAACAATCCGGTTTTGGCCCCGATGCCGCCGGCAACCAGGGCAGCCAGGCCATAGGCCGCGGCCTTGTCAGTTTTTGAATTGTATTCGGAATACCGATGGCCCGGGTTGAAGTCTGTGAAGGCAATGACCTGGTTCATGTCGTTTGCAATGGCTGAAACCTGGTTTATTCCGGCCACAGCATTGAGAACAAGGACGCCTTTTCTGCCGAGAATGCGGACATTGTAATTAAGGGTGTGGACGGGGTTTTCTCCGAAGCTCAACTCTTTGGCCCAGTAAAGTTTGTGCGACTCCTTATCGTAATAGGGCTTGGCCGCCCATCCTACAAATTCCATGGATTCATAGCCCAGCTTTTCCCGTTCCTTATTGGCCTCGGCCACGCCGTCCTTCATCTCTTTGAGCAAATCTTCGTAATCAATGCTGTCGGCATCTTTATCCGAAACATAGCCGTCTTCCTCATAGGTGATAATCACTCCCCAGCCATCTTCAGTAAGGGGACTGATGTCCGAGGGGAAAAGCATGCCCAGGGTGCCGTCACCTTCAGGGTTTCCCCAGGCCATGACCAGAACCCGTTCGGTGTCTTCAGGGTCCAGATAACGGAATGATTCGGGTAATTTTAATGTGGCGATTCCATCGGGAAGGTCAATGTCTCCGTGCTGGTAATTCAGTGTTGCTTCAAATTCAGCCAGGGTCATTTCTGTGGGCTGTGGGTCTTCGGCATAAGCAAGGGGTGTCAAGACAGCCAGGAAAAGACAAAGAAATACCAGTGCTGATTTTTTCATCACATATCCTCATGAGTTAGGTCATTTATAGGCACAAACGTTAAACGGTTTGAATTGATAACTCATTTGTAACTTTATTGTCAATAAATGACACGCAATGAACCCCAAAATACATGCGGAGCCTTTAAGACTGTTTCGATAAAGAATCTTAAAGGTCCGGTCCAATATTGGACGTATTGATCATGGGAGCTTTTCCCGTCTCTGGGAATCCAGAAAACCGCCTTCGGCCAATAAGGCGACATCGGCTTGTGTCAGAGGCATGTCGGCCAAAAGTCTCGGGAAAATGAGATCAAAGGCGGTTCGGTTGAAATAAAGAGCCCCTGCCGGAACTCCGATAACCCTGCAGGTCCCGATCTGGCCAATCAGAGTCATGGCTCCGGGGAGGACCGGTGAGCCGTAGATCTCGTTTACCATGCCGGCGTCCAGAAGAGCAGCCCGGGTGACATCGTCGGGGTCCACGGACAGCCCGCCGGTGACCACAAGGACCTCGGCTCCCCGTGTGATCAGATCCTGGGCGGCACAGGCGATTTTGTTTCGGTCATCCGGAACAATGACCCGATCAACGACCTGGAGCTTGAAATGACGTGCACAATTGTCCAGAATCGGTGTGAAGCCATCCTGGACAAGGCCCTGGGCCACCTCGGTTCCGGTTACAAGGATGCCCATGTGTTTTAACCTGTAGGGCTCAACCCAGAGGAGCGGTCCGTCTTCAAGGACTTTCATGGCCGATTCGAACAGGGTTTTCGGGAGATAAAGGGGAATGGCCCGGGTTCCTGCCACGGTCATTTTTTTTGTGACGGGTATGAATGAATGCTTTGTTGCACACATGACACCCTGGTGCCGGTTAAATCGAATTAAGCGCTGTGTGTCAATACAAAGGACTCCATCTCTGTCAGCTGTAAAATCAATCTTCCCTTCATGGGGGCTCGGATCAAAGGAGATTCCGTCACCTTTCATGGCCTTGGCAAAGGCAAGGGCCGCATCGTTTTCATGGATATGGGTTTTGTCGGATGGCCCGTCCCCCTCCACGTAGATATGCTCCTTACCCATGGACTTCAGTAGATTGATATCACCTGGTTTGATGGTGTCACCCTTGTTGAGCGCAGGGCCTTTGCTGACACAGGCCTGGATCCGGGTCATATCGTGCAGAGCTGTTTTCCCCGAAGCATTATCCACAGAAATGGGCGTCAAACCCGAAGAATTCTCACGGGCTTGTGAAAAAGGGACCTTGCCCTGGCAGGCCTCGCAACGACCGGCCTCGGATCCTCTGTAACTTTCCCGGCAGGAATCACAGATGAAAATTTTTCCTTTTTTCGGGAATTTGTCACGATCGACCTGGATTCGCTCAACCTTATATAGTTTCGGACCGGCCTCTATGATTTCTTCAAAGAGTCTTTTTTTGTCCTGTTCCTTTTTTGGTTTGAGTTTCATGGCCCAGGTATGGGCTTCGGGCCAGTTTTTCAATCGTGAGGGATCCATGGCCACACGAACTCCCTGGCCGGTGTATTTATCGTAAAACATGAGTGCAAACCGGCCGGTGTCGATAATCTGAAGCCAGCCGTTTCCGATGGTGCAGGGGGTCAGTATCTGGATGGCATCGGGTAGGCAGGCCCGTGTTTCGGCAATGACATCGTAAAAACCCTCTTCAGGTAAATTACGGTAAGCCAACTCCACCATGAAACCCCCACAAACCATGCCCGGAGCCAGATGCCCGTGAAACTGTTTAACCTTTGCCAGATAGTCATCGATTGCCATGCCGCGTATCTTCATTTTAAATCCTTTCCGAATATGTCATTTCGGTATTTTATCCACCACCCGTTCGAGAGGCTCACTGAATCACACGAAGAGCACAGCGCGGCACAGCCACAACCAAAAAAAAATATAAAAATCACCCTAATATACTCGCGCCCTAACTCTGGCCTGGGACAAGAATAATGACTCAACCCATTTGCCCAGCTTTCTAAAAGCTGGCCGCCGGAGGCATGTTTTTCTTCATGACCTTTTCCAATCCACAGGGCACAAACCGGTGTATGGGGGTGCCTATGAAGTCCCGATGGGTATTTTTAGTCAAGTGGTTGACATTGATGCCGTATACGTTTCCATCGTAGATCAAGCCAAAGCCGTGGGGAATAAGGACCGACCCGATTCGAACCTGGTCTGAGACCTCGATTTCACCCACTGCACTTCCGGCTTCGGTTGTTACCCGAACAGAGTCGCCATTGTCAAGGCTAAGTTTTTGTGCATCCGTTGGGTTGATCGCAACGGTACAGGCACGTTTTCCCTTGTTCCATTCGGGATTGCGCATGAGGGTGTTGATGTTGGTGTCCATGTGACGGCCCGCATTCAAGACAAAAGGAAAGTTATCGGGCATGCAGAGGCCTTCAGTTTCGCTTTGGGCATCAATGCGTTTGGCCAAGTCTTCCATTTCCGGAACAAGAAGCTCAATTTTACCCGAAGGGGTTCGAACCGCATCCAGGTTGTTTGCCACATCAGCCGTTCCGACCCATAGCCCCTGGGGAGAATCAAGAATGGCTTGGAAAATTCTGTCACCCATGTCAAACCCAGTCTCAAAACCGATCCGAGCGGCATTTTTTCTAAAGGCTTTGGGTGCGGTCATCATCATGCCCCACAGGGCTGCAAGGGCGGCACTGTTCCAGTGTTTACCCAGTGTTTCGGCAAGAATGAATGTCATTTTGGGCAGGTGCTCGGGATGGGTTCCGATCCACTCCATGAGTTTGGCGCCAAAGGTCATTCGGTCCTGGGCTACGGCTTCCAATACCCCAGCGGGGATTTCCGGGACCAGGCCCAGCTTAAGGGCCAGCCGTGTAAAGATCTGGGACGATTCCAGGCATTGTTCCGGGGGCTGAACAACAGGGCGTCTCATTTGAAAGTAGACATTGGGATAGGTCATGGGGAAAAATGTCCCGTCCCAGGACTCATAAAAGGTTCGGCAGGGCAGAACATAATCAGCCAAACGTGCCGTCTCACTCATGACAATGTCATGGACCACCAGGAGGTCAAGGCTGGAAAAGGCTTTTTCCAGGGCCTGGGTGTCCGGCCAGGCCCGCAAGGGGTTGCATGCACTGACAATGATGGCCCGAAGCCTCTCGGGATGATCGCTCAGGATTTCTTCAGGAAGCACACTTGGCGGAAACGATCCAGCGGCAGCCGGCGGCATGTTTGTAGTCACGGTCCGCCAGGTTTTGGGGTTGCGCTCGTCCGCATGAAACCCCATAGGCATGACCATGCCAGGGATGATGTTCCCGCCCCGTTTACCGAAAATGCCGCAAATGGCGCCTAAAATATTCATGAAATATGAATTGAGGGTGCTGTGTCGTCCCATGTAGATGCCCAGGTCCGGGTGCACACTCCAGCGTCTGGTGGTCATCAGTCGACATAATTCATGGACGGTTTCATAGGAAAGTTCGCAGACCTCAATGGCAGAACGGACATCCATGTTTTCAAACCAGGGACGGATGGTTTCAAACCCTTCGACATGGGCCTCAATATAAGCTGTGTCCTCCCATCCTTGGGCCAGGATAAGGGCGATCATGGCTTTCATCAAAAGGGCGTCGGTTCCGGGCCTGATGGCCAGATGTATGTTGGCAATGGCTGCGGTTTCGCTACGTCTGGGGTCAATCGCCACCAGAAGTCGCTCCGGATCCTGACTGATCTTTTTCAGTATTTTCCGGGCCTGGGGTATCTGGTGGCTCTGCATTCCGTTCCAGCCCCATGCCACGAGCATCTCGGTTTCATGGTCATCCGGTCCGGTGATGTTGTACTGTTTTCCGAACATGCGTCCTTGAAGCCACCAGGATCCGCTGAACTCCTGGCCCCCTGAGCTGTACATGTATTGTGACCCCAGGCTCCGGAGCAGGCTGACACCAAATGCCGCTTCAAAATGACCGCCCTGGGCGCTGGAGCCCAGGTAGGCCAGAGACCTGGGGCCGTGCTCATCTATGGTTGCTTTTAGTTTTTCGGCAATTTCGTCAAGGGCCTGATCCCATGAAATGGGAACAAAGGTGTTGTTCACCTTTTTCAAGGGTTCAGTGAGGCGTCCTTTGGGATACTGGTGATAGATGACGTTTAAGCCTTTACGACAGGCATAGCCTTCACTTCGCGGATTTTCCTTGTCCGGGCGGACCTTGATCATGGTATTGTCTTTGACCAGGATTTCCAAACCGCAGTTTTGTGCACACAAGACACATCCTGTTTTATGCCATGTTTCCATGGGGTCCTCCTTCTTAATAGGTGATTGGTTCATTAAAATTCAATGTAACGGGTTTGATAACTGTGGACAAGAGGCATATATGACTTTAAATAGGCCAAAACGGACATCTTATGTCCCGGTCCAATCGGGTTGACGATGTATGCTCGAATCGCCTTAAGTATTCATTGGGTTTCAATGAATCCAGAGTCGGACCGGGTTCATTGGCGCAAAGATAGGTCCCCTGCCTATGTTTGAATGTGTGTTTACGCTTCCATCCGTAAATAGCAATAGCGTGTCTATACGTTTAACGCCAACTAATCCGGCCTTTTCAATGAATCACTGTGTGGTCACGAAAGTATCGTTCACGGATCACGGAAAGAAGATTCTGCAGTGAATGATCATCCCGGCAGGAGAAATTTTGATAGAGGGCCGGGGCGATGCCACTGAAAGCATCCACCAGTTCCGGATCAAAATGGGTGCCTTTATCCTTGTGCAGGATTTCCATGGTCTGGTCCAGGGATAAGGGCTCTTTGTATGGACGCTTGGATGTGAGGGCGTCAAAGACATTGGCGATGGTGAATATCCGGGCCACCATGGGGATTTCATCTCCCACCAGACCGGCAAAATACCCGCTGCCGTCGTACCGCTCATGATGGTAAGCCACCACCTGGTTGGCGTCGTCAAGCCACTGGGATCGGTTGACCATGTCAAGGCCGAAACGGGTCTGGTTTTTGATGGTCTCAAATTCCTCGCTGTCCAGGCGCCCCGGTTTGTGCAGAATGGTGTCCTGGACACCTATTTTACCCACATCATGGAGAAAGGCCCCCTTGATCAGACCCTGGATTTTCAAGGGTTCAAGCCCCACGGTTTCTGCAAGGCTGACGGCGTAAAGGGTGACCCGGTAGTTATGGGTTTCGGTATCGCTGTCCCTCTTGGAAATGGCACTGCCCAGCATTTCCAGGGTTTCCATGTTGGAATGCAAAAGATTGAGGGCCAGATTGCCCATTCTGTGGGTGAGGGACATAATTACGGGAAACAGTATAACCGTGGTCAACAGAATCATGATAAAGACTCCGGCAGCTGACCAATACGCTGCCATACGGGCCTGGGAAAGGACCTTGGGCGACACACTGAAAATTGTTTCCACATAGGCCATGGTACCGATTCCGGTCACCTGGATGGGTGTGGCTGTGATGATGTAACGCACCCCTTGGAATGTGCAGGTGTCCTGCTGGCGGGTCATATTTGCCTTCAGGGCCAGAGAGGCACTCGCTTTTTGGTTATTGAGATCTTCAGAAGGGGGGGACTGGGGGTCGATCACCGAGGCGATTCGTTCAAAATTATTATTATAGATATCTACGGATCTGAACTGTCCCAGGTTTTCGGACCATTCAGAATCCATGAAAAATGCATTCAAATCCTGTTCAAGCCTACTTTTTTCCTGCCACATCGGGGTCTGGGTCACCTGGGCCACGTGCTTGTCAAGCTGACCCATGACAAGCACGGCTTTCTGGGATATCTCATTCATAAGAATTCTGTTCTGATACCATCCGGAAAACCCGCCGCTAACCAGGGCCAGAATCAGCCCTGCCCCTGCCATCCGTCCTGCAATTTTTTGGTGAAATGTTCTGATATTCATGGTTCTATCAATGGTTTTGACCATGCAGAAATCCTTAATTTATGTTCGTTGGCGGCCCATTGGGGAATGGGTTAAAACCCTTTGTCACATTTTAGTGTTGAAAGAGCCGCTCGAAACAAAGTCTATAAAAAAATGATTATGCCCCCATGTGATATTCAAACAGATAGAAAATTGGGGATTAAAAATCAATATAAATGTTTTTTAACGTTTTTCATGCCTGTCCGGAATAAACTCCCACAGGCTTGTCCCTAACCTATTGGGGCCATTTTTATTATTATATGTTTTTGGTGATGCAAATGGCTTGACATGACGCGAAAACAAAGTTACGGTAACGCCGTTACTTTTTTAAATTTGTTTTTATATCAGGGGAATACTTGACTGTGCCAAAAATAAAGCGAAGTCCAAAAGAAATTGAGGCAGTGAAAATCAGCATCCTTGAAACGGCCCTTGAAATCATCGCAAAAGACGGGTTTGATCATCTGAGTATGCGTAAATTGGCCTCACGGATCGGAATTGCGGCAAAAACCATTTATAATTATTTTTCCAACAAGGAAGAAATCTATATCATGGTACTCACCCGGGGTTTTGAGATCATGTATGAAAAGGCCATTGAAACAGGAACGGTCTATGATGATCCTTCGGAAAAATTTGCGGCCTTGTGCCGCGAGTATGTCCGATTCGGGATCACAAACAAGAATTATTACAACATCATGTTCAACCTTGACGTCCCCAAGTACACGGATTACCTGGGCACCCCCCTGGAACCTGCGGCTTATCAGGAAAAAACCACAGCCCTGAAGCTCGCTGAATTGGGGCTTGGGCTTCTCAGCGATGTGACCCGATCATCCGGGCAGTTTCCGGATACGGACATACCCTATCTCCTTTTGAAATTATGGAGCCAACTTCACGGCATTGTATCTTTGTACAACAGCCGGGTCATGCAGGAAGTCAGTGACCAGGCTGACCAGGCCCTCAAACGCATGACAGATGATCTCATCGCACCTTATATAACCAGAGAGAATAGGACAGAGCCATGAACACGAAACCCTTGTTTCTTGACATCAAAGGCAATGCACTGGACGACGGACCCGGTATACGGTCTGTGATCTTTATGAAAGGCTGTCCCCTGGATTGTTTGTGGTGCCATAATCCGGAAAGTAAAAAACCAGGTCCGGAATTGTCATTTGATCCCACGGTATGCCTGGATTGCGGAACCTGCCGGGAAACCTGTAAACTGGGTGCTATCGATAAAAAGAACCTGTTTTTTATTGATAGGGACCTGTGCAGCCTGTGTTATGCCTGTGTGGAAAGCTGCCCATCCGAAGCCCTTTCAAAAGTGGGGCAGGAAGCGGATATCTCCATGATCTGTGAACAGGTTTTTAAAGATCTTGTTTTTTATCAGACATCAAGGGGCGGTGTCACCATATCCGGGGGGGAGCCGGCTCTTTACATGGACTTTTTGTCCGATTTGTTGCAGGCCTTGAAAAAAAAAGGCGTCCATACCCTGGTGGAAACCTCGGGCCATTTTGATTTTAATCGCTTTGAGAAAATGGTTCTTCCCTATACAGACACGGTCTATGTGGATATCAAATTCGTGGACCCCTCTCTCCATAAAAAATACTGTGGGATCAGCAACCATCTGATTCTGGATAATATCAGGAAACTGTGGGCCTTATCCCAAAACAAGGCCGTGGAGCTTCGTGTCAGGACACCCCTTGTTCCGGGAATCACGGCCACGGAAGAAAATATTGCAGGCCTTGTTTCATTTTTACACAGCGTGGGGATCCCTGAACTCTTTCTTCTGGAATACAACCCCCTTTGGCAGGACAAGTTAGCCAAACTTGGAATGGGGAACCCTGTGAAGGGTGATGCAGTCCTTGGAACTTGGATGGACAAGGACCTTCTGACTCGTCTGAAACAACAGGTCAGGGACGCTGGAATAAAATGTGCTTAAAGGAGCTTAAAATTTATGAAAGGTAAAATGGTATACATCACCGGAGACTCACGTGGAATTGGCAAAACGTTTTGTTGATATGGATGTCAAGGAGTTTGAATCCGTCATGAAAATCATTGTGTTTGTCACCATCAACAGGGATATGCAGCTGGGATTGATTGAACGGGCGGAATACGGACTTTGATGCGCGAGTGCCTGGCCATAAAGACATGGAGATGTATCATTTAAGGGGTGTTTGGGCCCATGGGGTTGGGGAGGGCGAAGAATTTTTCTCTGGCATTGAATTTTATTTTTATAAGGGATATAAAACGATGACATTTATTTCACGAAGGGCAGTTGAACCGCCGGAACGTGAAAATTAAGGATGAATTGAATATTTTGGCGTTCCGTGTTTTTCCACGTGGTTAGGGGATGGGGGAGAACCGCCCTGTTAGGGGCGTTCTGCTTTTTTACGCAGAAAACGCCGTATGAATCAGGATCAGGTACCCACGGGAGACGGTTTTATGAAAACACTATTGAGTCTGTTTGGAAGATTCTTGTATACGATAATGGGTTGGCGGTTTGAACCCATTCCCGATTATTTTTTAAAGAGACATGTGCTCATTGGTTTTCCCCACACCACGAACATGGATACAGTCAGGGCATTTACCGGCTTTAAAATCATCAAACGAACGGGCCATATCATGATCAAAAAAGAATGGTTTCGTGGGCCCATGGCAGGTTTTTTGCGGATGATGGGGGGGATCCCCGTGGATCGGAACGTCGCCAAGGGTGTCGTGGGGCAGATGGTGGATCTGTTCAAAGAGCGGGATGAATTCCTCCTGGCCATTGTTCCTGAAGGGACGAGAAAAGGTGTGAGAACAATCAAGACCGGATTCTGGCATATTGCCAAAGAAGCGGATGTCTCAATCATCTGCTGGTATCTTGATAATGAAAATAAAGTCACTCGCTGGTTGGGTGAAGTGATCCCCACGGACAATAAAGTGAATGATATGCTACGCATCCAGAGCATTTATCGGGACGCCGGCTATACCTTTCCCCTGGATGTCGATTCTATCTCCGAAGGTAGCAAATGATGGTTAAGGAGGCTTAGGCCCCAAAGGGTTATGGCTTTTGCCTCCCATCGCCAAGCTGAGGCGTGCAGTTTTATGAGTCGCCTCCAGCTGTTGTGGTTGGCGACGTACTTCCGAATTATTCGTACTCGTTCTCGTACGCGTACGACTATTTTGGATCGCCATCGCAGGATGATAATTCTACCACCAGCCGTCGTTTTGGCAAAAAAATCAGTCAATTCATTTTTTTTACATGATGTAAAGCAGACCGACAATAACCATGAGGCCCCGTGGCTGTATCTGTATTGGGCTAATGGTTAAAAACATATAAATATAGGTATGTTGCATTTTGTCGCTTGGCCAGTTGACCTTTGGCTCAATGGTTGCAATTCCCAAAGATATTCGTTTCTGGAACCCTGGATGACATGTTAAGGTTTTTTAAGAGGAGAGTATCATGAAAAAAGAATTGATAATCATGCTGGTGGATGATGAAGAACGCTACCTTGAGACCACCAGGAAACTTCTGGAAAAAAAAGGGTACCATGCCGTGACGGCCTCAAGCGGTCCCGAGGCAATAAAAAAGTTAAGTGAAGAAGCGGTTCATGTGGTCATTCTTGATGTCAAAATGCCCCAGATGGACGGGCATGAGACTTTCAGGGAAATTAAAAAACGTCATCCCCTGATTGAGGTGATTATGCTGACAGGACACGCCACAGTTGAATCCGCCATTGAAGGCCTGAAAACCGGAGCCTTTGATTATTTGATGAAACCCGCCGATGTGGATGTTCTGATTGAAAAAGCCGAAGAAGCCTTCATGAAGTATAAAAAACATCAGGAAAAAATAAACATGGCCATGCTTGAGAAGTCCCTCCAGTCTCCCCGGGATATCCTGAAGGGGCAGACCCATTAAGGAAACGGGCTCTGCAACGAAAAAAAGGATTGGGAGGAGGCCCAGGGCCAAGACAAGGAGAGATCCCAGATATAGTTTTTATTAACCACAGAGAACACAGAGGGCCACAGAGTTCATCTGCGGTCATTCTTGATTCATCCCAAAATGAATGTTTGGCAACCTTTTTAAAAGAGCCTGCCCCAGCGAAGGCTGGGGTTGGCCCCGGCAGGGATAATCTTTTGCCCTTCTTCGTGCTCTTGTGGTTAAACCGTTTTATTATTTCGTTTCCTGGCAAAGCCTGGAAACTTAACTTTTTTATTCACCATGAAGCTTAGGCTGGAGATGCTTCCTTTTCTTCATGAACGTCAGGCTCTTGGTAAACTTGTTTTTTCTTTTTTTAAACCACCCGTTCGTGTAGCTCACTGAAGAATACGAAGAAAAACAAATATGTTTTGTGTTATTTGCTTTGGCTGCCATGTTTGCACATCGATCTACCCATTTCCACCAAATCCCCTTTATGCTGACCTTCCTGCAAAAGACCATGGACACGGACGATTGGCCTGTGTTAAAATAAAAAATTAAGTACGCCTGTGCCTATTTCGAAAAAACCTTTCTTGGGACGGCACGTCCAATACGCCCGCACCTGGCCGTTTTTTCATGGAAATGAAAATCGATTCAAGGAATTATGTTTTTTCGAAGATTTTTTAAGTGGTACGAAATCATAGGTGTCATCGAGGTGGATAGAGGGTTCAAATAAAAAAAGATTCATGCGAGTGCCTGAATCTTTGCAAAAAAAGTTTAATTCTGGTCGGGGCGAGAAGATTCGAACTTCCGACTCCTTGAACCCCATTCAAGTGCGCTACCAGGCTGCGCTACGCCCCGACAAGAACAAAAACAAACGGTAATTAACATTTCAGGACAGACATGTCAAGATATGAATCCATATATCCTCCAAAAATGAAAAAAGGCGATTGTATCGGTATTGCAGCTCCTTCCAGCGCCTTTGATCCGGATGATTTTGACCAAGGATTGGCTCTTTTGAGGGGCATGGGCTTTGAGCTGTTTGTTCCCGAAGGCCTTTATAAGAAAAAAGCCTTCCTTGCAGGCAGCGATGGGCACAGAGTTTCCGTGATCAATGATTTGTTCGAAAATCCAAGGGTTAAAGCCATTCTCTGCGCAAGGGGCGGCTACGGATCCATGAGAATTCTTGACCACATAAACGGTGACCTTGTTCGGGAAAACCCAAAACTATTTGTGGGCTTCAGTGATGCCACGGCTCTGTTGAGCCACCTCTATCAGGCCTGGGGTCTGGTCTGTTATCATGGACCTGTTGTTTGCTCTCTGGGCCGGTCAGACCAGCAAAGTCTTGATGCCTTGGAACATGTGTTGCTCACGGGTACACCCAAAAATATCGAAGCGCCTTTTGGACGAGTTCTGATTCCCGGACAGGCACGGGGTATTCTGATGGGCGGAAATCTGGCCACCCTCTGCCATCTGACCGGCACATCATACCAGCCTGATTTGAGCGGAACGATTCTGATGCTGGAAGATGTGGGGGAAGCAGCTTACAAGATTGACAGGATGCTCGTGCAGATGAAATATGCGGGCCTTTTTGACGGGCTGAACGGGGTGGTCTTGGGATCATTTGAAAAATGTGGTGACCCGGACCATCTGGCGGATATTTTCCTGGATGTGTTTGGTGACCTGAAGATTCCTCTGGTCATGGATTTCAGTTTCGGGCATGGGGCCTCCAACTGCGTGTTCCCCATAGGGGTGGACGCACGGCTTCATACGGATTCTCTTTCGGTGGTGTTCTGATTTATGGCTCAGGTGGATGATTTGATGAGGGATGCCGTTGCAGAGCATGTATTTCCCGGGGCGGTTCTGAGGGCATCCATAAACGGTCAATGTGTCTATGAAGAGGCCTTTGGCGCCATGGATGATTCCAAGGGTAGTGTTGTCAAGCCAACCACGGTATTTGATCTGGCCTCATTGACCAAGCCCCTCGCGACGGCACCGGCGATGATGCTGCTCATGCAAGAGGGAAAACTGGATTTGGCCTCAGATTTATCCAGCCTGATTCCGGGATGCGCCTGGGGTGAAAAGGGGATGGTTACTGTGGGGCAGCTTCTCTGCCATACGTCGGGCCTTGGGGACTATCAACCGTACTATCGGATCCTTATGGAATACAGCCCCGATGAACGGAAAATGAAACTCAAGGAACTACTGATTAAGGAACCGTTAATAGATCCCCCGGGTTCATTTGTTCGCTACAGCGATATCGGATATATGATTCTGGCCTGGGTCGTTGAATATCTGGCTGGCATGCCCCTGAGTGTGTTTGTTGAAAAAAAGGTATTTGCCCCCTTGGGAATAGATGATCTTTTTTATATAAGGATGGATGAATCCCGCGACCGTAAGCGAGACATTGCACCGACGGAACACTGCCCCTGGAGAAAAAAACTGATCAGGGGAGAGGTCCATGACGATAATGCCTGGGCCATGGGGGGAGAAGGTGGTCATGCCGGTCTTTTCGGCACAGCCGCTGGTATTGATTCCTTGTTGTGGCAATACCTGAAAAAAGACAGGGCCGAAACAAACCCGACGATTTTTGATCCCAAGGTACTGGGTCTTTTTTTAAAGGAGTGGAACCATACAAGGCGGACACCGGGGTTTGACATGCCTTCCCATGAAGGTTCCAGTAGCGGCCGGTATTTTCCCCGTAACAGTGTGGGGCATCTTGGATTTACCGGCACATCATTCTGGATGGATCCTGAGAAAAATCTGACCATGATTTTACTGAGTAACAGGGTTTATCCTTCACGGGAAAATGTCAGAATTAAATCGTTCCGACCCCTGGTCCATGATGCCCTAATGGAACATCTGGATGTTTCACGTCTCTGATTCCATTGAAATCCGCATGTCTTGTTGGGCATGGGCGTATTTTGTTCTTGTAATGATAAGGTAATTTTGATAGCGGTGTGTGTGATTGAATACAGTTTATTACCGGCAATCAATGTTAAAAAGAAAACATAACAGGCCCCCAAGGACGGGTTCCCTATTCCTGCGGGTTTGTTTTTATATCAGGATAAGTAAGATCGTCATCCCACAGCCGGGATTTCAATACAAACAACATGGATATGGACTGGACAATAGGGCAGGACAATTGACTGCCGGTTTGGTTATAACTCGAACAGGTGACCCATCACATTAATCTGGGTGCGGAAATGAGGTGTTATGAATCTTTTGGATTCTATTCTGGGATTTTTTTCAAGTGACCTGGCCATTGATCTGGGGACTGCCAATACCCTTGTCTATGTTAAGGGTAAAGGCATTGTGCTGAGTGAACCTTCCGTTGTGGCTGTCAAGATGGACGGTGGTCGAAAAAACCGGATTCTTGCCGTGGGTCTGGAAGCGAAAAACATGCTCGGAAGAACTCCGGGAAATATCGTGGCCATAAGGCCTCTCAGGGATGGTGTCATTGCTGATTTCGAAGTGACTGAAGCCATGCTCAAGCACTTCATTGCCAAAGTCCACAACAACCGTCGCAAATTTGTAAGGCCTCGAATTATCATTGCTGTGCCTTCGGGCATTACCCAGGTTGAAAAACGTGCCGTGAAGGAATCCGCTGAATCTGCCGGAGCCCGTGAAGTGTTCATGATTGAAGAACCCATGGCTGCAGCCATTGGTGCAGGGCTGCCCATAACGGAACCCACATGTAACATGGTGGTGGATATCGGTGGCGGGACCACGGAGGTAGCGGTCATCTCCCTTGCGGGCATTGTTTACAGCAGGTCCCTTAGGGTGGCCGGGGATAAGATTGATGAAGGCATCATGCAGTACATCAAACGCAAATATAATTTGCTTATCGGCGAAAGAACCGCTGAAATTATAAAAACAACGATTGGTAACGCGTATCCTGATCCTGCCAATATAGAAACCATTGAGGTAAAAGGCCGAGATCTGGTTTCAGGTATTCCCAAAATCCTGGCCATTGATTCCGAAGAAATCCGTGTTGCGATTTCCGAGCAGATAGATGCCATTATCGAATGTGTGAAAATTGCCCTGGAGCAAACGCCGCCTGAGCTGGCAGCCGATATTGTGGACCGGGGTATTGTTCTTACAGGGGGAGGAGCCTTATTGAAAAATTTGGACAAGCTCCTCAAGGAAACCACGGGACTCCCCATTACCGTTGCGGATGATCCGTTGTCGACCGTTGCGTTGGGTGCAGGTAAATCCCTTGACAGTATTGAAATCTTAAGACAGGTGATGATAAGATAGTACATGCTTTCCAAAAAAATGGTGATTGTTGTCGTGGGGATAATGCTTTTGTTTTTCAACATGACAATACTCAGCGTAACCAGCAAACGGGGCGTGTCAGCTCCTTCGGGGATGGAAAAAGTGATCATCCCCATTGTGGCTCCGTTTCAAAAGGCAGTGGCACACTCCATTCGCTTTGTCAAAGGGGTCTGGGAAGATTATTTTGCGCTGGTGAACGTTTCCAAAGAAAACCGTGAACTGAAAATTGCTCTGAACCTTTCCAATGAAAAGAAAAACCGCTATCGGGAAATGGAACTTTTCAATTCCCGTCTTCGTGAATTTCTGAAGTTTAAAAATCAAACCAACAGTGACGTGCTTGCAGCCGAGGTGATCAGTAAAGATTCTTCGGCCTGGTTCAAGACTATTATGATTGACAAAGGGCTGCTGGACGGGGTTGAAAAAGGGCTGCCCGTGGTGGTGCCCGAAGGCATTGCGGGCCAGGTGATAGACGTGGCGGACAGATATGCCAAGGTGCTGTTGATCATTGATCGGAACAGTGCTGTGGACGGACTGGTACAGAGAACACGAGCCCGGGGTGTTATCAAGGGTGAATCCGAAAATACCTGTCTGTTCCAGTATGCTCTGAGGAAAGAAGATGTGAAAGCTCGGGATATTATCGTGTCCTCGGGCCTGGACGGGGTATATCCCAAGGGACTTCTCCTGGGAGAGGTCTCCGAGGTTGTCAGAAGAAATTCAGGAATATTTCAAGAAGTGAAGGTGACTCCCTTTGTTGATTTTGAAAAACTCGAAGAAGTTCTTGTGGTTCTTGCACCCAACAGGGAGCCCATGTGAACCATGACTTTTTTTATCTATACCCTCTTTATCCTTTGCCTCATTCTTATCCAGACCGTGGTTCTACCCTTTTTTTTTCATGTGGTCAGCAGTTATGATCTTATGATGATCTTTATTCTGTATCTGGGTTTTTACAGGCCCCTGGCTGAAGGCATCCCCTTACTCATAGGACTGGGTGCCGTGATGGATTGCTTTTCAGGTGGTCCATTCGGTATGTATTTAACCACCTATGTGTGGATGTATGCGGCCACAAAGGCGATCATTCAGTATCTCCATGTGGACAGCCGTATCGTGCTTCCAGTGGCCATTTTAGCCGGGGTGATTCTGGAAAATATGATCGTTTTGCTGACGGTTTCCCTGGGCAGGTCAACACTGGCCCTGTCCTATGCCCCAGTGGAAATCCTTTTTTACCAGGCTGTTTGGGCACTGTTAACAGGACCTGTCATTTTTCTGCTCATTAAAGCCATTCACCACGGTGTCGGTCAGTGGTTCAAGATGCATGTGGGCAGTGATAAGAACCGTGACGAGTTCCAGTATTGATGGCGTCAGCCATCCGTCGACTTTTTACGAGTTCATCGGCATTAAGCAGGCCCTGTTTTTTTAATGGAAAATGGCCTGCATGTTTGCTCAAAGGAAAACAGTGACATGAGTACTTACCTGAATGCACCTGATAACGATTGGTACAAAGAACGGCTTGCCGGAGCCGTGTTCGTGATCATGGCTGCATTTTCCCTTCTGTTGATTCGTCTTTTTTACCTTCAGATTATTGAAGGTGAGGAGTACAGACGCCTTTCCGAAAGTAATTGCATCCGTATCCAGAGCATTGATCCTCCACGGGGCTTGATATTTGACAGTCGTGGAGAACTTATCGTGGACAACCGTCCCTCATTTGATGTGAGCATCATACCCCGGGATGCCAAGCCTGTTGAGGAGACATTGAATCGTCTTGCCGGATATATGGGCATGTCCCAGGAGGAGATGCTTGAACGACTTGAAAAACAAAAAAAATCTGTTCCTTATAAGCCGGTTTTGCTCAAACAGGATGTGGGCCGGGATATTTTGGCTGCCATAGAAGTCCATAAGTTTGATCTGCCCGGTGTGGTGATCAATGTCAAACCCTTTCGGCACTATATTAACAAAGGGAGCGCAGCCCATGTTCTAGGTTATCTTGGCGAGATCAATTTGAACGAATTGAAAAGCGGTAAATATCCCGGCACTGAAGGTGGGGATTTTATCGGGAAATACGGAATCGAGCGGGAATTCGAAGATATGCTTCACGGGACCCGGGGTGGGCGCCAGGTGGAGGTGGACGCCACAGGCCGGGTGATCCGGGTTCTTAAGACTGTTGATGTCAAACCTGGAACCAATATCTATCTGACCTTGGATGAGGAACTCCAAAAGGTGGCCGAAAAACAGCTGGTCGATAAGGTGGGGGCCGTCGTGGCCATGGACCCTACAAACGGGAATATCCTGGCCATGGCCAGCAGCCCGACCTTTGATCAGAATGATTTTGTCACGGGGCTCTCTTATAAAAAATGGGACGAATTGATCAACAATCCTGACAGGCCCATGGAAAACAAAGCGGTTCAGGCTGTTTACCCCCCGGCCTCCACCTATAAAATTGTTACGGCCATTGCCGGGCTTGAAGAGGGGGTCATCGATGAGACTCTTACCTTCACCTGCAACGGATACCATCGTTACGGAAATAGGGTCTACCGATGCTGGAAAAACGGAGGGCATGGCACCGTGGACATCTATAAAGCCATTTCAGAATCCTGTGATGTTTATTTTTATCAGGTGGGCCAGAAGCTGGGCGTGGATAAAATCGCTTTTTATGCCACGGCAAGCGGCCTGGGCAGCCGGACCGGGATCAGTCTGGATAATGAATCGTCAGGGTTGGTACCCACGTCCTCATGGAAAAAAAAGAAAATGAATAAGCCCTGGCACGGTGGAGAAACCCTATCCGTTGCCATCGGTCAGGGGTATAATCTGGCCACACCACTTCAGATGGTCACATTTATGGCCGCAGTCGCAAACGGAGGCACCCGATACAAACCGCAACTTTTAAAGCAGATAGAATCAGCGGACGGTCAAATCATTGAAAAGAACCATGCTGAAATTGTAGGCAGGCTTCCTGTGAGCAAACAATACCTTGATATGGTTAAAAAAGGTTTGTGGGAAACGGTTCAGGACAACCATGGGACAGCACATGGGATCCGGTTGAAACAGATTGATATTTCAGGTAAGACAGGAACGGCTCAGGTGATCAGCAAGCGGCAGTCTGATAGCGATATCGAAGACGGTCCGGAGCACCATAAACCCCATGCATGGTTTGTGGCTTATGCCCCGTCCGAGGCACCTCGGATTGCCGTGAGTGTGATGGTGGAACATGGTGAACATGGCTCCAGTACTGCGGCACCCATTGCAAGAGACCTTATAAAACAATATCTTGAAAGGAATCCTGACTGATGTTTGATCGAAGACTTGCGGAAAATTTTGACTGGGGTCTTATGGGGATCACGCTTCTACTCGGGAGTATCGGTTTGATCATCTTGTACAGTGCTGTGACCGCAGGGGGAGTATCCGCGCAACAGTCTCTCTATTACAGGCAGATGGTCTGGTTCGGAGCAGGATTCTTTCCGATGACGGTTATATTCATGATCAACTACAAGGATCTGGAGCGATGGGCCCCAGGAATATTCATTTGCTGCATCGCTCTTCTGGTCTGTGTCCTTGTGTTCGGTAAAGTGGTTGGGGGATCCAGGCGGTGGCTGGTATTGGGACCCGTGACCATTCAGCCCTCTGAGCTTGTTAAAATCGGCACCATCATTATGATGGCCCGTTTTTTTTCACGAAACGCCAGCCGCCGGGGTTTTACCATTCGGGATCTTATCCGGCCAGCCGCCTTGGTCCTTGTGCCCTTTGTTCTGATTGTCAAACAGCCTGATCTGGGTACGGCCTTGCTTGTGGTCCTGATTGCAGCATCCATGACCCTTTTTGTGGGAATCGAACGGAAATCCCTTGTTTACATCGTGTTTGCGGGGATGGGAACAGGCCTTGTGGGCTGGTTTTTTTTAAAGGGATACCAGAAACAACGCATATTGACTTTTCTTAATCCGGATAGAGACCCATTGGGCGCGGGTTACCATATCATTCAGTCCAAAATCGCCATAGGTTCAGGAATGCTCGTAGGTAAAGGCTATCTGAAAGGAACCCAGAACACGTTGTCCTTTCTTCCTGAGCAGCATACGGATTTCATTTTATCCGTTCTGTCCGAAGAGTGGGGTTTTCTGGGATCAATCGTCGTGCTTCTTCTTTATATGTTTTTATTTATCTGGGGCCTGAATATTGCTCATAAATCCAGGGATTCGTTTGGAACGATACTTTCCGTAGGCATTACAGCCATGATTTTCTGGGAAGCCTTTATTAATATAGGGATGGTCATGGGTTTAATGCCTGTGGTCGGCGTCCCGCTGCCCCTGATCAGCTACGGGGGGTCCTCGGTGGTCACCACATTGATCGGTATCGGGTTGCTGATGGGGGTTAGCATGAGGCGGTATATCAAAGAATGATGGCTTCGTAAAAAGATCCATATGCGGCGTTATAGTGTTTGGCCGGACGTTCGACATACGCTTATGTATGCCTTCACGCCCGGCCAAACACTATGCCTTGCCTATGGACCTTTTTCCATAGCCATCCGTCGACGTTTGAGGCGGTATATCAAAGAATGATGGCTTAAGTATATTTTCTTGAGGCCCGAAAAGAAGGCCATTTCAGGGAAGGCCAAGACATAAAGGAGTTGTGTATGAAAAAAGGAAAGATCATTGATTCGGTGAGCACCATCGTTGGAAAGGACTCATCGTTTCAAGGAAACTTGGATTTTAAAGGGCGCATACAGATTGACGGCAGGGTTGAAGGGCAGATCCGCAGCGAAAGCGGAACGGTTATAATTGGGGAGACAGCCTTGGTTACTGCGGATGTCAACGTGGGTATCGCCATTATTCGCGGTGAGGTCATCGGAAAGATCAAAGCCAGTGAACGGATTGAAGTCTACCCTCCCGGGCGGATTGAGGGGGATATCCTGGCACCCATCATATCCATTGATACCGGTGTGATTTTTAACGGGAATTGTGAGATGACGGCCCGGACCATTTCCTCCAAAAATAAGAGAGGGGAATCGGATACAAACACCGCGGATAATGAGCCATTCAATCTTAAAAGTTTTATTAAAACAGGTTGACAAAAAAATGGAATTGCTGTTATAGGGTTCTTTGCTAAAATGCACGTTAAATCAAGGTTTGTGTATACGGATTGGTTTTTGGGTATCTTGTATTTTTTATAATGTTTTATAGAGGTTGGAGGTCATTAAATGGAAAATTCTGGTATTCGCCGGAATGGTTATGCCGCTATGACATCCGCCGCGGTTTTTCTGCTTGCTTTTTTTTCAGGAGTAACTGCGGCTTTTGCTGAAAGCGCCATAACTGTTATTCCTGACGTGTCGTTCATTATCCAGATCGGCAATTTCATCCTGCTCGTCGTTCTCCTCAATGTGGTTTTATACAAACCCATTAGGGGTATTCTGGCCCAGAGGAAAGAAAAGATTGAAGGGCTTGGTCAAAGCATTCAATCCTCTCAATCCCTGGTCAGTGAAAAGGAAGACGAGTTCAACTCCGGAATAAGGGAGGCGAGAAGCAAAGGAGTGGCGTTGAAGGATGCCCTCGTTGAGCAGGCTTCACAGGAAGAAAAGAAGATTCTTGGAGAAATCAACGAGAAAGCTCAGGCTGACTTGGCGGAAGTACGTGAAAAAATTGCAAAGGATGTCGAAAGTGTCCGTAAAAAGCTTCAGAAAGAAATTGATGCTTTTTCCGGCGCCATTTTCGAGAAGATTCTGGGGAGGGCCGTGTAATGAAAAAAGCTGATTTGAAATCAAGGGAGTTGATTGCCTCGCAGCTGGTCATTATGGTTCTGCTTGTTCTTCTCAGCACAGGTGTGGCCCTGGCATCGTCCGGTGCTGGTCATGTGGTTGAAGCAAAGCACTGGACCACGGACGACTGGATCAGGGTCATGAACTTTGCCGTTCTCATGGGTGCTTTGTTTTTTCTTTTGAAGAAACCGGTTGCCGATGCCTTGAGTGGAAGAATTGTAGCGATCAAAACCCAGTTGGAAGAACTTGAAGCCAAGAAAAATGAAGCAGAAAAAACATTGGCTGAATATGAGAAAAAAATAGCCACCCTTGAAGATGAAGCAGGTCAGATTATCACTCAATACAAGGAACAGGGCGAAGCGGCAAAAAAGAGAATCCTTGAAGCAGCCGCTGCCTCAGCCGAAAAGCTGGCGGATCAGGCCAAGCGAAATATTGAAACCGAGTTTAAGGTCGCAAAACAGAAACTTCAAGCCGAGATGATGACCAAAGCACTTGAAAAGGCGGAAGAGCTTGTTAAAAAATCGATCTCATCTGACGATCAGGATCGGTTGGTTGATGAATATCTTGAAAAGGTGGTGGCATAATGAGAGATATCGCGATTTCGAGGCGTTATGCTAAAGCTCTGATGCTTATCGGCGAAGAAGACGGTAAAGCCGACAAGTACCGTACCGAATTGAGCGGGCTCGCTGCCTTGATGGATAATGAAACTGAGCTGAAAGAGACAATCTGTAACCCTTTATATGCCAAAGAAGAACGACGGATGGTTTTGCAGGAAGTGCTCAAAAAGCTGAAAGTGTCTAAGGTTATAAAGTCTTTTACTGTCCTTGTTTTTGATAAAGGGCGATTTGGTTTTCTTGGCAGCATTGATGCGCATTATCAGAAACTTGCCGATGAACTGAAAGGCGTTGCGCATGCAAGCCTCGTTTCCGCTGTTGAGCTTTCTGCAGATGCTGTGAAGAAAATCCAAGCCTCGCTGTCAAAATTGACCGGTAAGGATGTTGTTCTTGATATAGAGCAGGATCCCGGATTGATCGGTGGGGTGGTCACGAAAATTGGTGACCTTGTGCTTGACGGCAGTATCAGAACTCAAATTCTAAACATGCGAGAATCATTTAAAAGGGGTGAGAAAGTCTAATGGAAATTAAAGCAGAAGAAATAAGTCAAATAATCAAAGATCAGATTAAAAATTTTGACAAAAAAGTCGAATTGAGTGAAACCGGTGTTGTTCTGTCGGTGGGTGACGGTATTGCCAGGGTTTATGGTCTTGAAAAGGTTATGGCAATGGAACTGGTTGAATTTCCGGGCGGCGTTATGGGCTTGGCTCTCAACCTCGAACAGGACAACGTGGGTATCGCCCTTATGGGTGATGATATGGGCATCAAAGAAGGTGACTTGGTCAAACGTACCGGACGTATCGCGGAAGTTCCCGTGGGCGAAGCGGTTCTTGGACGTGTTATGACGACCGTGGGTGAACCCATTGATGGTAAAGGTCCCATTGACACGAAACAAATGGCACGTCTTGAGATGGTTGCTCCGGGTGTTATTGCACGAAAATCCGTTCATGAACCTTGCTATACTGGACTTAAAGCTGTCGACGCCATGACTCCGGTGGGTAAAGGCCAGCGTGAGTTGATCATCGGTGACCGCCAGATTGGTAAAACAGCCTGCGCCATTGATGCGATTCTCGCTCAGAAAAATACGGATGTTTTCTGTATCTATGTTGCCTGCGGACAGAAAAAATCAACGGTTGCCCAGGTTGTTGCTGTTCTTGAAGAACACGGAGCCATGGAATACACCACAGTCGTCGCGGCTTGCGCCAGTGACCCCGCAGCCCTTCAGTTTCTTGCACCCTATGCCGGTTGTGCCATGGGCGAATATTACAGAGACAGAGGTCAACATGCCCTGATCGTCTACGATGATCTTTCCAAACAGGCTGTTGCTTATCGTCAGGTTTCTCTGCTCCTCAGACGTCCTCCAGGACGTGAAGCGTTCCCCGGTGATATTTTCTACAACCATTCCAGGCTCCTTGAACGTTCCGCAAAATTGAACGATGAGTTGGGCGCCGGTTCACTGACCGCTCTGCCCATCATTGAAACCCAGGAAGGTGACGTTTCCGCCTTTATTCCTACCAACGTTATTTCCATTACCGATGGTCAGATTTATCTTGACAAAGCCATGTTTTTCTCCGGAACGAGACCTGCCATTGACGTAGGACTTTCCGTTTCCCGAGTGGGTGGTGCTGCCCAGATTAAAGCCATGAAACAGGTTGCCGGTACACTGCGACTGGATATGGCATCTTTCCGTGAACTTGAAGCCTTTGCCGCTTTCGGTTCCGATCTTGATGCCTCCACACAGGCCCAGTTGACCCGTGGTCAGAGACTGGTTGAAATTCTTAAACAACCTCAGTATAAGCCCCTTTCCGTTGAAAAACAGGTTTTGATTCTTTTCGCTGGGACCAAGGGCTATCTGGACAAGTACCCTGCGACCCTTGTGACTAAATATGAAGCGGGTCTGTATCCTTTTGTCGAAGGCCGATTCCCGAAGCTACTTCCCGAACTTGCTGAAAAAGCACAGATTACAAGCGATATTGAAAAAATGATCGTTGAGGCCCTTAAAGCGTATGATGACGAGTTCAAGGACACCATCTAAGCGGCCGGACTTTTTCACTAACTTATGAGAAGTTGTAAAGGTAGAATATATGGCAACGTTAAAGGAAGTAAAATTAAAAATATCTGGTGTTAAAAAGACAAGACAAATCACCAGCGCCATGAAAATGGTGGCGACTTCCCGATTGCGCGGTGCTCAGATGGCCATGGACGCTTTCAGACCTTATGCGTCGAAATACGCAGAAGTTCTGGGCAGCCTTGCTCAGAAAGCAGGAGAGGATGCAAGTCCGCTTCTGGTACCGCGAGAAGAAGTTAAGAAGGTTCACATTATCCTTTGTACATCCGACAGGGGATTATGTGGAGGCTTCAACTTCAACCTCATGGACAAGACGGAAGAACTGATTGAGGAAAAGAAGGCAGAAGGTGCAGTGGTTTCAATCACCAATTATGGTAAAAAAGGTCGTGATTGGGCCAAGAAAGAAAAACTCACCATCGTTGATCAATATCTGGGGGTCGTGGGTTCCAAATTCGACTTCAGTGTCGCATCGATTCCAGGTCAAAAAATGATCAATGCTTTTCTTGCAGGTGAATACGATGAAGTGTACATCATCTATTCAGAGTTTGTAAGCATGTCAAAACAGCTGCCACAGGTGAAGAAAATCCTTCCCATCCCCCCCATAGAGGTGGAAGAAAAGGATTCCGGTGAACCGTACTTGGCCGAACACATTTGTGAACCCTCACCCGCAGCTCTTCTGGGTGAAATGCTTCCCAAGAATGTGTTTATCCAGATATACAGTGGCCTTTTGGAAACATCGACCAGTGAGCATGCTGCACGAATGAGCGCCATGGAAAATGCAACCAAGGCGTGTAAAGACATGATCAACGATCTTCAGAGACTTTTTAACAAGACAAGGCAAGCGGCAATTACAGCAGACCTGATGGATATCGTCGGTGGTGCTGAAGCTCTTAAAGGCTAGGTTGCTCCAGGCTTGTAAATCTATAACTTAATATACAATAATTGTATATGGAGGTATGTCAGATGGCTGAAAACATTGGAAAAATAACACAGGTCATGGGGCCTGTTGTTGACGTAGAGTTTGAACCTGGAAAACTGCCGGCAATTTTGTCCGCCTGTCTTATTAGTAACCCGGCAATCAATGATGAAAAAGACAATCTGGTTGTGGAAGTTGCCCAGCACCTGGGTGACAATGTGGTAAGAACCATTGCCATGGATGTTACCGATGGTCTTGTTCGCGGAATGGAGGTCAAAGACTCTGGCTCACCCATTCGGATGCCTGTTGGTAAAGCCTCTCTGGGCCGTGTTCTGAATGTTGTGGGACGACCCGTTGATGGCCTTGGCCCGGTGAGTATGGAACATACCATGCCCATCCACAGAGGTGCCCCTGATTTCACAGAGCAGGATACCAAGGTTAATGTTCTTGAAACCGGCGTAAAAGTAATCGATCTTCTTGTTCCCTTCCCCCGTGGTGGTAAAATGGGTATGTTCGGTGGTGCCGGTGTTGGTAAAACCGTTATCATGATGGAAATGGTTAATAACATCGCCATGCAGCACGGTGGTATTTCCGTATTTGCCGGAGTAGGTGAACGAACCCGTGAAGGAAACGATCTTTACCATGAAATGAAGGATTCCGGTGTTCTTCAGAAATGTGCTCTGATTTACGGCCAGATGACGGAACCTCCTGGAGCCCGTGCACGAGTTGCCCTTTCTGCTTTGACCTGCGCAGAATACTTCCGTGATATTGAAGGACAGGATGTTTTGATTTTCATTGACAACATATTCCGTTTTACCCAGGCTGGTTCCGAAGTATCCGCCCTTCTTGGACGTATGCCTTCTGCCGTTGGTTATCAGCCCACCCTGGCTGTTGACATGGGTGGTCTTCAGGAACGAATCACATCCACCACCAAGGGATCAATTACAGCTGTTCAGTGCGTATATGTTCCTGCCGATGACTTGACTGACCCGGCCCCTGCGACCACATTCGCCCATTTGGACGGAACTGTGGTTCTTTCACGATCCATTGCAGAACTTGGTATTTACCCTGCAGTTGACCCTCTTGACTCATCATCCCGAATTCTTGATGCGGCTTATATTGGTGAAGAACACTACAAAGTCGCTCGTGAAGTCCAGAGAGTCCTTCAGAAATACAAAGAATTGCAGGATATTATTGCTATTCTCGGTATTGATGAACTTTCCGATGACGATAAAGTCACGGTAACCCGTGCACGACGTATTCAGCGTTTCCTTTCACAGCCCTTCCATGTGGCCGAAGTGTTTACAGGCCTCAAAGGAAAATACGTGAAAATTGAAGACAACATCAGAAGCTTCAAGGAAATTCTCGAAGGGAAACATGATGACCTGCCTGAATCAGCATTCAACCTGGTGGGTTCCATTGAGGACGTTGTTGCAAAAGCTAAGGGAATGGCCGCAGCATAGGCTAATCAGGGAGATTCGTTATGGCTGATAATATTAAATTGGAAGTTGTTACCCCGGAAAAATCCGTGGTTAGCGAAGAGGCACAGATCGTTATGTCTCCCGGAAGTGAAGGCGAGTTTGGTGTGTTGGATGGGCATACGCCCTTTCTGACAACTCTTAAAGCCGGTATGATTCGCTATAAAGACACTTCGGGTGCGGAAAGGGCCGTTTTTGTCAGTGGCGGTTTTGCAGAAGCACTTCCTGACCGTGTAACGATTCTTGCCGAATCTGCTGAAAGGCGACGCGATATTAATATCGATCGTGCAAAGGCAGCTTTGTCAAGAGCTGAAGAACGTATTGGAAAAGGTATGTCTGACAATGAAATCGATGTGATCAGAGCAAAAGCTGCCCTGATCAGAGCCATTACACGCTTGAACGTGGTTCAAACCAAATAGATTTCAACCATAGGGCCAGGTTTTTTAAAAACGCCTTAACCTTTTATGGTCGACTATTAATTAAAAAAGGGTAAACCCGTAAAGGTTTACCCTTTTTTTATGTATGTTCATACCCATTTTAAACTCAAATGAACACCATCTATAGGGGCTGTCATGGAATTTACAAGAAAAAATGTTGCTGTCATTATTCTTGCTGCAGGAAAAGGCACACGTATGAAATCCGATAAAGCAAAGGTTCTCCATGAATTAAATGGGCGCCCTATGATTGGGTTTGTGGTTGACGTTGCAAAAACAGTGGCCGGTGATAATGTCGTTGTGGTTGTCGGGCACCAGCGGGAGCTTGTCGAAAAAGAGGTGCTGAAATCTGCAAATACACGTTTCGCTGTTCAGCGTGAGCAAAAAGGAACAGGTCACGCGGTTATGTGCGCTTTGCCTGAAATCCCCTCCCATGTGACGTCGGTCATCATTCTATGTGGCGATGTCCCTTTAATAAGAGTCGAAACGATTCATGACCTACTTGGGCAGCATGCCAAAGAGGATGCCGCCGTGACCGTTCTCGGGGTAAAAGTTGACGTTCCTACTGGCTATGGCCGTCTTATTGTTGGCCCTGACGGTTCGGTCATAAAAATTGTTGAGCAAGCCGATGCAACTGATGCCGAAAAGAAGATTCAGCTGATTAACGCAGGGATTTATTGCATTGAAACCGATTTTTTGAAAGATGCTTTGAATAGGATCACAAATGACAATGCACAGGGCGAGCTTTATCTCACCGATATTATTGAGATTGCACACCGTGATCAAAAAAAGATCGGGATGTGTGTCTGTGCTTCAGAGGCCGAAGTTATCGGTGTAAATACCTGTGATGATTTGAATAAGGCCCAGGCTTTGATGCCCTCTAAATGATTATGAATTAACTTGACTTTGATTTAAAATAAAGTTTATATACTCACATAAGTATAAAGAGGTGTTAAATTGAATAACGATGTAATTTTAAGTCAATTTGATGATATAGAAGAAAAAGTTGAGTTTTTAATTGAACTCTGCAAATCTCTTGAATCAGCAAACACAGGACTTAAAAGCAGGATAGAAATACTTGAGCAGGGCGTGAAAGATAATTCCGACGCTGAAAAAAAATATGCTGAACAAACAGAGAAGATTCGTTATAAAATTGGTGGTTTACTTAAAAAATTAAATGATTTTACTGATGTTTCTTCTTGAAAGGGATGATCCAGGACTTACTGGAAATAAATCTATTGGAACGTATTTTAGACATTGAACTATTTGGAGAGCATTACAGATTAAAGGCTGATGCCGAAGACAGACATGCGGAGAAAGCTGTTGATTATTTGATTGGTAAAGTTGAAAATGTTAGTGATATCAGCTCATTACCAAAAAATGATATCAATAGATTTGCCCAGTTGCTGTTGGCAACACTTAATATCTGTAATGATTATTTTGATTTGAAGGAAAAGCATGAAAAGGTAGTTCAAACCGTGCAAGAGCGTTCATCAGTGATAGTGAACAAGATTCAAAATACACTAAAATAGGTTTTTTTCGGAATTTCCTGAATAGCCATCTGTGAATGAGAAAAACAGAAATTAATCCCTGCCGTGTTCGTGATTGTTTATTTTCTTTGACCCAATGCTAATAAATTGGGAACCTAATCTGGTTTTGGTGAGCATGTTCTGATTTTTACAGAAAAGCCTAAAGAAACCACTCGGTACCCACCTTGAACCTACGGTTCAAAGTCCTGTCAACACGGCACTTGGGTGGGGATTAATTTCTTTTATCCTGCGTAAACCCCTCGTTTTTCTATTAAATCCAAACCTCTAACATTGCTTTTATATATGGATAGGTTAACGCCCATCAGGGGGGGGACCTGCCATTTCATAAGGGGCCATTGGTTATATAAGGCTGTTCATACGATTAACAAGCGGGGAAAAGGGTTTCCCTGAAATAGGGTATATACAGGAGATGGGAATGAAAGATTTAAACTTTGTTTTGGGAATTGCCACATTTATTACGGGCTTCCTGATCGCATACATTATAAAAGGCCGGTCCATGATGCAGCTTTCCAAAGCCGCAGAAGAAGAATCGGCAAAAATCATTGAAGATTCCAAACGCAGGGCGGAAACTCTTCTGAAAGAAGCCAGCGTGGAAGCCAAAGACAGACTCTTTAAAATGAAGAGTGCCTTTGATGCTGAAACAAATGAAACCAGAGGTGAACTGAAAAAACTTGACAAACGATTGAATCAAAAAATAGAAAAACTCGATAGAAAGCACGATTTGTTTGAAAAACGTGAAAAAGACATTATTGAAAAGGAAAAAGAGATTCAAAAGGAAGCCGAGACGGTTGATCGGGACAAGCATAAGTATGACCAGATGATTGAAGAACAAAAATCACAACTGGAAAAGATTTCCGGAATGACCACGGATGAAGCCAAGGACCTTCTTTTGAAGGCCATGGAAAATGAAGCCCGTCATGACGGTGCCAAGATGATTAAGCGTGTGACCACGGAAGCCAAGGAAACAGCAGATAAGGAGTCCAAAAAAATCATTGCAACGGCTATCCAGAGATATGCAGGTGATTTTGTTGCCGAACGTACCGTTTCGGTGGTTCCACTGCCAAACGATGAAATGAAAGGCCGGATTATCGGACGTGAAGGCCGAAACATTCGTGCTCTTGAAGCTGAAACAGGCATTGACCTTATTATAGATGATACACCGGAAGCGGTTATTCTTTCAGGGTTTAACCCGGTCAGGCGTGAAGTGGCCAGGATATCACTTCTAAAACTCATAGCAGATGGCAGGATTCATCCGGCTCGCATTGAAGAAGTTGTAAGGGCCGTTGAAAAGGAAGTTGACCAGACCATCAAGGAGGCGGGTGACCAGGCAGCATTTGATCTGGGTGTCCATGGAATTGACCCTGAACTTATCATGACCATCGGTCGTTTGAAATTCAGGACAAGTTATGCCCAGAATGTTCTTCAACATTCTGTTGAAGTTGGTTTTCTATGCGGAATTATGGCAGCCGAACTCGGGCTCAACGTGAAACTTGCAAAACGTATGGGGCTTTTGCACGATATCGGTAAAGCCGTGGATCACGAAGTTGAAGGCCCCCATGCCATCATTGGTGCAAATCTCGCTAAAAAATATGGTGAGTCACCCAAGATAGTTCAAGGGATTGCCGCACATCATGAGGATGTTCCTCCTGTTTCAGTGTACGACCAGCTTGTTCAGGCAGCGGATTCCTTGTCAGGCGCGCGTCCTGGTGCGCGGAAAGAGCTTCTCGAAAATTATGTCAAACGCCTTGAAGAACTCGAAGCCATTGCAAACGCCTATGATGGTGTGGAAAACTCATACGCCATTCAGGCCGGGCGTGAACTGCGTGTCATCGTAGAGGGCAATATTGTGAAAGATGAAGACGCTGTCATGTTGAGCCGTGATATTGCAAAAAAGATCGAAGAGACACTGACCTTTCCCGGTCAAATCAAAGTGATTGTCATCAGAGAGACCCGTGCTGTCGGGTATGCTAATAAATAAAAGGGTTTGTTATGAATGTACTGGATATTCTCACCGAACGGGGATTTGTTGAAAATACGACACATGATGAAGAGCTGAGAACGTATCTTCATGCCGGAAACGCATCCTGCTATATCGGATTCGATCCCACGGCATCAAGTCTCCATGTGGGGAGCCTGGTTCCCATAATGTCCCTTGCCCATATGCAGAGGTGGGGGCACAAACCCATCGCTCTGGTCGGTGGGGGCACAGGCTTGATCGGTGATCCAAGCGGAAAAACTGAAATGCGTCAATTGATTACCCATGAGGATGTGGAGAACAATAAAAAGGGGATCAGGAAACAACTTTCCCATTTTATTGATTTCACAGATGGTCAAGCCGAGATGGTTGATAATGCCGACTGGTTGACAGGTCTGGGTTACATAGAATTTTTAAGGGATATCGGGCGCCATTTTAGTGTCAATCGTATGATCAAAGCTGAAAGTTATAGAATGCGTCTTGAATCCGAAGAAGGATTGAGCTTTATCGAGTTCAATTACATGCTTCTTCAGGCCTATGATTTTATGAAGCTTGCCAAGAGCCACAACTGCCTCCTTCAGATGGGAGGCAGTGACCAGTGGGGTAATATTGTTGCAGGGATAGAGCTGACCCGTAAGGTTCACAGGAAAATGGCCTTTGGGATTACCTTTCCCCTGATTACAACCAGCAGTGGTGCAAAAATGGGTAAAACAGCCAGTGGCGCAGTGTGGCTGGACCCGGAGAGAACCTCACCCTATGAATACTACCAGTTCTGGGTGAATACGGATGACAATGATGTTGCTCGTTTTCTTGGGCTTTTTACCTTTCTTCCCATGGATGAAATTGAACGGGTCAAAGGGTTGCAGGCTGCGGACTTGAATCACGCCAAAGCGATTCTTGCATTTGAAACCACGATGCTGGCTCATGGGCAGCATCGTGCTGAAGAGGCATTCAACGCAGCCAGGAGCATGTTTGGGGGCAGGGTCATCCCATCTGATATTCTGCCTTCCAGCTGCATACCCCGTGAGGCCGTTGAAGGGGACGGTGATGCTGTGCCCAGCTCTGTCCTGAGCATGGACGACCTTAACGAGGGGATACCTGCCTTTAAATTGTTTTCAACGGTGGGGCTTGCCCAGTCAGGAGGAGCCGCCAGGAAGCTGATACAACAGGGCGGAGCCTACATGAACGGACAGCGGGTGCCATCCTTTGATTACATGATAACGACCAATGATTTTGAAAAAGGTGAGATCATTCTCCGTGCAGGTAAAAAGAGGTATCACAAGATTTTGATTCCACGTTGACCCACATAAAACATGCATGTATGTTTCCTTAACGTGGACATAGTGGATGATTTGGGTCATGTTTTAAAATTATTTTGATCATGTTAATAATTTTAGTTGACAGACCATCGGGGTAAGTGTAAAACCCTCAAGTCTTCAGCGAGTCGGACAACACGAAACAAACCGAGAAGGTTGTGTTCAAAGGAGTCCAGCTCGAAAAAATAAAAAAATAAATTTTATTTCGATTGACAAAGCCAGAGAGAAAATATATAGTTCTCTGGTTCGCTTGACTGGGAAGTTGAGTAGATTTGGTCTTTGAAAACTAGGCAGTAAGTGCGAGAAAAGTTCTCGATCAATTCGTAAGAAAGATCTGAGTTTTTTAAGTAGGACTTGGGTCAGGAAATAATTTAATTGGAGAGTTTGATCCT